>OGQY01000038.1_pt1 | contig 109329 bp, 86 predicted proteins | sample 1553361 | NCBI WGS metagenome assembly OGQY01 (sample SAMEA2579963, study PRJEB22360) | human gut metagenome | reverse complement strand
GTAACAGCCCCTTATAGGGGCAGAACAAACCACCGGCTCAGCCGGTGGTACTTGACTCTTGCCTTTCGGCGGGAAATAGGTAGCATCGGAAAAAGCAAATGGAAAGGGGGTAGTTAAAGTCGCAAAACCGGAAGTCAACGAAAAAGGAGAAATTGTTGCGTAAATGAAAAAAGAGCTGAGCTTTTTATTAAGTCCGACTCTCGGTATTATTAAGGTTTTCAGTAACAATTTATCCCGTTTACTTCCGATTTTTACTGTGCTACAACGTGGAGACGAAAGGCGAATAAATCGGAGGGATTCCATCTCTACCCAAAAAGTATTCTCCATCTGGGCAACGGGAAGAAGATTCAATATATGAAAAAATCCGGGCAATCGCTTGCCAGGATTTCCGTTTCTTTTCGTTTTCATCGGCTTACCTTTACGCCGAAATAGTCATTATAAAGAATAATACGAACTCCGTCTTAATCTCGGTGTTCGTATTATTCCCTTGTGGCGGAGAGAAAGGGATTCGAACCCTTGCGCCAGTTTCCTGACGACCGCATTTCGAGTGCGGCTCGTTATGACCTCTTCGATATCTCTCCAATCTGATTACGTCGGGGAAATGCCCAACGTGTGTAATATACAACATTTCGCCGGATTTGGCAACCATATTGCGGCAATTTTGCAAAAATCCTTTAATTCCGACAGCCGCAAGAAATAAAAAAGTAATGCGCGGCAAATACTTTGTGAAGAAGCGACTATCTGAAAAGCATAATGGGATAAGGAAACGGAAATTTTACAGGTCGGACGATGAAAAAAGTCCGACTTTTTTTGTCATAAGGAAGCGAAGGGCGCGGAGAGCGCCGACGGCGTAAACGTCCTTGCAACAGGCTTCGTGGGTGAGAGTCAGGGTTTCGTAATTGCCGAAAAACGAGATTTCGTGTTTACCGACTGCCGTGCCGCCGCGAATCGAATTTATCGAAACGTCCGGCGTGTTTTCGTCAACGCAAGACGACTTTATAACGTCCGCGAGCATTTTGGCTGTGCCGGACGGGGCGTCGAGTTTGTTCTTGTGGTGAGTTTCCGTGACGTTGACGTCGAAGCCGTCGAGTAGTGACGCCGCGAGCGCGACAAGGCGCGACAAAACGTACACGCCGTGGCTTAAATTCGCCGCCTTGAAAACGGCTATTTTTTTGGCGGCAGCCGCGATTTTTTCGTTTTGGATTTCGGAGTGTCCCGTCGTTGCGACAAGGAGTTTCGTATTGTTTTTTACACAAAAATCAAGCACGTAGTCAAGGGCGGCGGGCGTTGAAAAATCGACCACTGCGTCCGCGGAAACGGCAACGTTTTTAATGTTTTTATACAGCGGAAAATTTGTTGAAATTCCCGTGCGGTTTACGTCGACGCCTGCAACGATATTTACGTCCGCTGCTTCTTTTGCAACCTTTTGAAACGTTGTGCCGAGCCTGCCGCACGCGCCGTTTAATATGACGTTTATCATACTTTAACTTAAAAAATCGTCAATTAAAACGTCTAATTTGTCGGAATTCGCTTTTGAAATTTTTGTGAGCGGCAAGCGCAGAATATTCTTGCAAAGCCCGAATTTATTGAGCGCGTATTTTATGGGGATGGGGTTGACTTCCGAAAATAATCCGTGTATCAGTGGGTTGAGTTTCAACTGCATTTTCGCCGCTTTGTCGTAGTTGCCGAGAAGGGCGGCTTTTGTCATATCTGACACGAATTTCGGGAACAGATTCGCCGCGACGGAGATAACGCCCGATGCCCCCATACACATTGCGGGGACGGTAAGGTTATCGTCGCCTGAAAAGACGTCCGCGTCGCCCGACAGCATTATCGTGTCGGACATTTGCGAAAGATCCCCCGCCGCTTCTTTGATGGCGACGACGTTTTTAATTTTTGCAAGTTTTCGGAAAGTTTCCGGCAGAACGTTGACGCCGGTGCGCGCCGGAACGTTGTAAACGATAACGGGTTTATCGACGGAATTTGCGATTTCCGAGTAATGCGCGACAAGTCCGCTTTGCGTGCATTTGTTGTAAAACGGCGTAACGACAAGCAGGGCGTCCGCGCCGAGCGACGAGAAAAGTCGGCTAAGTCGCACAGCCGATTTCGTGTCGTTCGAGCCGCTGCCGACGATGACGGGGACGCGCCCGTCCGCGGCTTTTACCGAAAACTTCACGACGTCGATTTTTTCGTCTTCCGACATTGTTGCGGCTTCGCCCGTGGTGCCGAGTATAACAAGAGCGCCCACGTCGTTTTCAATCTGAAAATCGATGAGGCGCCCGAGAGAATCGTAATCGACGCCCGAATCGGAAAACGGGGTAACAAGCGCGGTAGCGCAGCCTTTGAAAATTGACATTTTCGCCTTGACCTTCTTAAAAGATTATTACCGATTCGGGTTATTAAACTTTTGTAAAATCGTGAATTAAACGAGATTTTCCTTTATAAGCAATTCGGCAATCTGAACCGTGTTGGTTGCGGCGCCTTTTCTTATGTTATCGGCGACGCACCAGATATTGACGCCGCTGTCGACGCTGTCGTCGATGCGGATACGACCGACGTAAACGGGGTCGGTATTCTCGATATCGACGGGCATCGGGTACTTGCAGTTTTCTATATCGTCGATGACGACGAGTCCCGGGGCGTTTTCAAGGCATTCGAACACGCCTTTAAGGTCGCAAGGTTTCTCAAACTCGATATTTATGCTTTCGGAATGGCCGTGGAAAACGGGGACGCGGACGGTGGTTGCGGTGATTCGCATATCGGGCGCGTGCAGAATTTTGCGCGTTTCGTTGACCATTTTCATTTCTTCTTTGGTGTAGTGGTTGTCGCAGAACACGTCGATTTGCGGCAGGCAGTTTGCGAAGATCTGGTGATTGAACTTTTTGGGCGGGGCGCCGTTTATGCCGTCTTTAAGGTCGTTGTAGCCCTGAACGCCCGCGCCGGAAACCGCCTGATAAGTGCTGTAAACCACTCTTTTAATAGTATATTTGTCGTGCAGGGGTTTTAATGCCACCATAGCCTGAATCGTGCTGCAATTCGGGTTGGCGATGATGCCTTTGTTCCATCTGACGTCTTCGGGGTTGACCTCGGGCACGACAAGGGGAACGTTTTCGTCCATACGCCAGCAGCTGCTGTTGTCGACAACGGTTGCGCCGATACTTGCAAAAATCGGGGCGAATTCTTTCGAAACGCTTGCGCCCGCGGAAAACAACGCGATGTCGATTTTTTTATCGACGACGTTTTCTTTCGTGAGTTCGATAACGGTGTGCGGTTTTCCCATGAAATCAATCACCTTACCGGCGCTTTTCGCGCTTGCGTAAAGATAATAGTTTTCGACGGGAAGGTTTCTTTCCGCTAAAACTTCCAGGAATTTATTGCCGACCATACCCGTTGCGCCGACAACCGCCACGTTATATTTTTTCATAGATACCTCCAAAATCGGAAAGGTTCCGAATAACCTCTTTAATAGTTTAATATGGTAACACACGAAAGAGACTTTGTCAAATGCTGATATATACATAGTATTATTTTTCGTCGATTCGTGTCAAAAGCCGACAAAACTCCGCGATAAATTCTTGATATATTTCTTTTTATAGTGTAAAATGGAAAGACAACAAATGTCGGAGCAAAAAATGAACAAAACTAATAAAACGAACAATAAAAACAAAAAGGAAGAATTAAGCCCTTTGTATAAAAAACTTTCGCTCGGGCCCGAAATCCGCGCGGAAGAACCGAAGGGGGTATATCCTAAGGGCCGCGTGAAACAGGTTTTTGCGGTGATGAGCGGCGAAATGAACTCGCTCATGAGAGTGAACGCGTGGTTTTTGCTGTTTGCGATCCCGCTCTTTTTCGTGCTTTATTGGTGCAGTAATTATTTCACGAGCCTTGCGACGTCGAAGTTCGATTTTATGGGCAACGTCGGCATGGCGTTCCCGGGCGGGGCGGACACCCTGCAACAGGCGCAGATTGCCGTATACGACGCGTGGCAGATCGTGTTTTATCTGCTTGTCCCCGCAATCACGATTACGTTTATCGGTATGGCGGGCGCGTTCAACTGTCTGAAAGCCTTCATGTGGGGCGAAAAGGTTGAAAAAATCACGAAAACCTTCTTCAAAGGCGTCAAAAAATATTGGTGGAAATACCTTATCGTTATGCTTGTCGATTCGCTTCTCGTGCTTGCGCTCGGCAGCGCGTTCGTATTCTTCCTGAAATTGAAGGTGATGGGTGCGCTCAACGCCGGACACTGGGTGATGATAATCGTCGTGTGTCTTGTTGAGTTTTTGCTGCTTTACGTCAACATGCAACTTCTGCCGATGATTGCGGAAGTCGACTTGCCACTCCTAAAACAGGTCAAAAACGCAATCCTTTTCAGCGTGAAACTTGCGCCGATAGGTCTGCCGTTGTTCCTTGTATGCCTTGTGCCGATTGCGTTGTTTTTTGTCAAGAGCAGCTTCTTCTCGATAATCTGGCTTGTCGTGATGATGATGTTCGGCACGACTTTGTACGGGCTTACGTTCACGGCGTTTTCGCAATGGGCGCTCGATAACGTGCTTACCCCGCTTTATATGATGACGCAGCAAAAACCGTCGTCGAAGAAAGATAAAAAGGCAAAACAAAATGCGGTCACGGCATCCGTAACGGCGGAAAGCGAAAAACCTGTCGCAAACGCAAACGGCACTCCCGCGGAAAACCGGAACGGAAAAAAGGCAAAAGGCGGAAAAAAATAATTGTACGAGATACTTGCAAAGTATTATGACGATCTGATGGGCGACTTTGACTACGACGCGTACGAAAAGTTCGCCCTTGAAAATCTGAAAGACGTTTGGGGCGGGTTCGGATACGATCTGGCGTCCGGCAGCGGCGAAATGGCAATCCGCCTTAAACGCAACGGGTTCAAGGTCGTCGGCGGCGACGTTTCGTCCGAAATGCTTGAAAAAGCGACCGAAAAAGCAAGAAAAGCACGCCTTGACGTGCCGTTTGTTTTTTCTGACCTGAACGATTTACACCTTGAAAAAAAGTGCGATTTCGTAACGGCTGTCTGCGACGGATTCAATTACGTCAAAGGGAAAAACCTGGCGGCGGCGTTTAATGAAATTTACTCCGCGTTGAACGACGGCGGTATTTTTATTTTTGACGTGAGTTCCGCCAATAAACTTGAAAACGTGCTCGGAAACAACCTTTTTTACGAGGACGACGAAAACCTGACGTACCTTTGGCAAAACACGAAAAAGGGCGAAAAAATAAAAATGGATCTGACCTTTTTCGAGCGGGACGGCGACGTGTATCGCCGCTTTGACGAAAGCGAATCGCAATTTATACACAAAACGAAAGACGTCGAATCCGCATTGACGGCGGCGGGCTTTTCTTATCGGTTTTTTAACGAAAAATTCAAAAAATTTACGGAGCGTTGCAACAGACTTATCGTCGTTGCGAAAAAATAATGGACGTTATAAAAAGATTTATGCTGTTCGACAAGACGATTCTCGTCAGCGTGATTTCCGCAAAGGAACTTGTCGACAAGGCGATAAAAATTCACTCTCTTTCCCGTACCGCGGCGGCTGCGCTCGGCAGGACGCTTATCGTCGGCGCGTATATGGGGACGGAACTTAAAGACGACAAACAAAAATTGTCGATTACGATTAACGGCGGCGGCCCTCTTGGAAGAATCGTCGTGCTGTCCGATTACGGCGCGAAGGTCAGGGGCTACGTCGAAAACCCCGCGGTCGAACTTCCGCTGAACGGAAAAGGAAAACTCGACGTGGGCGGCGGCGTCGGCAAAAACGGCTATATCAGCGTCATAAAAGACCTTGGGCTGAAAGAACCGTATTCGGGAAGATGCCCGATTGTCGACGGGGAAATCGCAAACGATTTTGCGTATTATTTCACGGTGTCCGAACAACAGCCGTCGGCGGTGGCACTTGGCGTGCTTGCGGCGGATAACGAGTGCGTGTCGGCGGGCGGAATATTCGTAAGCGCGCTTCCCGGGGCGGACGACAACGCAATCACGGTGATGGAAGATATATTGACGAATTTCACGCGCGTCAGCGACCTGTTCAAGGAAATGACGCCCGAAGATATTATCGACAGGTACTTTTCGCATTTCGATATTTTTTATCTTCCCGACGTGTATCCGACGTACGAATGCACGTGCAATAGTGCGCGGCTTGAGAAGATCGTCGTGTCTTTGGGGCGCGACGAGGCGTACGATATTCTGCGTGAAAACGGGAAGTTGGAACTTACTTGTCAATTCTGCAACAAAAAGTACGTTTTCACCAAAAACGACGTTGACACGTTGTTTTCAAAGTCATAAAACCGTTATTTTGTACTATGGCAAAAGTTATTAAGTTTGACGACACAATCGAATATAAGATAGACCGCGCAAACGATCTTTACGCCGACGAGAACTTCGCCGACGCACTTACCTTATTGTTCGAAGTCGTGAAACGCGACGAAAAAAACAAGGACGCGCTCATTCTCATCGGACGGATTTACGCCGATATGAACGCCTTCAACGAAAGCAACGTCGCATATATGACCGCCTATGCAAAAACAAAGTCGAAAGACGCGATCAAGGGCATTATTTCGAACGCGCTCGTTAACGGCAAGTTCCGCCTTGCAAAATATTACAAGGATACTTACGGCGTCGATTACGACTTTTCGGAGTTTCTGACGGTGCAGACCGAAGACGGCGAAACCCTTTTCCCCGATGACGAAGAAGAGCAGGAGTTTGAAAGACACCTAAGGCTTGTCGTATCGAGAAAGGAAAAGGGCGGCGAAAACCTTGTCAAAGAAAAAGACCTGAAAAATCTAAAAAACCTTACGATAAACGATTTGGAAGGGCTTGGCGGGAATCCCGACTTTATGAAGTTTTCGGAACTTATGGAAAAACTTCTGAACTTCGACGACGGCGAAGAAGACGACAAACCCGAAAAACGCCGTACCGAAATCGGATTCAAGCAGGTTTATCCCCGTCCGTCGGCGGAGTGCGAGCAGATTATTTCCGACGCGTTCAAACTGTTTTCAACGGGGAAACCGCAGGAGTCACTTGACCTTCTCAAAAACATAAACGAGAAAAACGGGAAATATTATTACATTGCCGAGAAAAACAAGGCGATGTGTTATCTTGCGCTTGACCGGTTGCAGTCGATGAAAATAGCCGCCGAAACCGCGCTTAAAGGCCTGCCCGACGACTTTTCGTTGAAGTGTTATTATTTCATTGCCTTAAAACTCCTTGACGAAAAGGCGGACGCCGAAAAAGTGTTTTCGGAAATCAAAACCGAAAAACCCAAAAACACGATGGAATATATGGTGAAACTTGACGCATGCCGTCTTGCGCTCGACCACGAAGGAGTGCTTGACGCCGTCGAAAACGTTTTGCCCGACTTTCCGTATCAGCCGCAGTTTTTGATTCTGTACGGGAAAGCGCAGTACAACTGCGGATATATCAAGCCCGCCCGCGCGACTTTTCTGGAAATCGTCCGACTGTATCCCGACAATTTCGAAGCCCGTCTGTTGCTTGACAAAATCAACGACGGCGAAGACGGTCTTATACCGTACGGCGATATGGAAGTGATGCTTAAACGCGTGCGGATTTTGTCCGATCTCAAAATGAAGATGCAGGACAACATCGGGTTTATGAATTACCTGAAATACGACAAGGACGCTTACAAAAATATCGAATACGTGTTACTTAACGAGAACGAGCAGAACGTGTACGTCCTAATGACGGGGCTTACCACGTACGTTTCCAAGCAAATGTTCGATATGTACGAAAAACTGCTTATTTCGCCGTACGCGTCGCCGTATCTCAAAACCCTTGCGCTGACGGTTTATCTTTCGGACGCAATGCCGGGCGAGGTTGCCGTCGCGAATATCGACGAAAAACTGAAAATCGTGAAAATGGGCGATTACGGCTGGGAAAAAGGAATTAACGACGTCGTGAAAGCCGCCGCGTATTTTGCCTTTTCGCAGGTGATTATGCGTGAGCAAAAGCCGAAATCCGCCGTGGACGCGCTGAGCGAAAGACTGAAAAGAATATCGGGGTTTTTAATGAGCGAATTAAGCCCGAAAGACCTTGTGAAAGAGTTGAATTCGATTGACAGTATGGTTGCGATGAAAGACGCCTTGTGCGACTTGTCCACGCACCGCGTCAGACGCTCGACGCCCATGACCGTCATCGACGAAAAGTATCTGAGATACGTCGAATTATTGAAAGAGGTTGACGAAAAATATGAAATTTGAAAATCTTGACAAATTGTTTGAACTTTACGTGCAGGAAGCCGTAAGGAAAAATAAGGAAAAATATTCCTCGCACGAGGCGCTGGAAGACGATCTCGGCATGCTTTTCAACAGGTTTGAAAACGTCAGGATCAAAACCCTTGACGGCAAAACACCGAAAGAGTACGCGGCGGAACTTCGCGAAGACGGCGAAATTTTCGACTACGTTTCGAAATGTCTTGAAAACAATATCGAAGTTACCGACACCATTTGCGACGAGGTCGTGCGCGCGGAAGGCGCAACCGAATACCTGAACGGGCTTTTGTACGAAAACAACAAGGACGCAAAACTTCTCGCCGCGCTTTTACTTAAAGAAATCGACGACGAAGAAGTCGAAGATATTTTCATTTCCGTCCTTACAAACGACGAAATGCCCGACGAAGTGAAAACGGTCGCTTTTGAATATCTGTCCGACGGCGACGACTGCGTGCCCGAGAAAATATTGGAAATCATAAACTCCGTGCCCGAAAAAAATCAGGGAATTCTCGTTGAGGTGCTTTCAAACTTCAAGGGGAGAAAGGACGTGTTTTACTGGCTCGTTACCATGTTGCAGCGCGCCGAAGACGTGCCGACGTACGCGGGGCTTCTCGGAAGATACGGCGATCCCGCCGCAATCGATATTCTCAAAAGTTTCGCAAGCGAGGTCGATATAAATTACGTGGAATTTGTCGAGATAAGAAACGCCGTCGAAGAACTTGGCGGGGAGATGACGGAAGAAAAAGATTTTTCAGACGATCCCTATTACAAGTACATAAATCATATCGGGGAAAACGGCGAAAATCCCGAAACCGCCGAAACGAAAAACTGAATATTCATAATGTTATATATTCATAACCCTGTGTCGCAAGGCATAGGGTTATTTTATGAAAGAAGGATTGAAGTGCGCCGCCGTGTTTATCGGGACGGTCATCGGCGCGGGGTTTGCAACGGGGCAGGAAGTATTGTTGTATTTCGGAAGATCAAGCATTGCCGTGCCGATTTTTTCGGGGATTTTACTGGGACTTTTTAACGCGTATTTTTTGGCAATCGGCGCAAAATTCAACGATAGAATCAATGAACATATGTTGCAGAATAAGGCAAAAGTACTTTATGATGTATGTATGTTCATTTGTGCATATATCACTTTTATAGCAATGTTTTCGGGTGTTGAAACCCTTTTTGTGAAAATATTCGATATTAAATACACAAGTGTGGCGTGGGTTGTCGCGGCGGGTTTCATCGCTGCAAACGGGTTAAGGTTCATGAAGGGGCTGAACTCTGTCGCGGTGCCTGTGATACTTCTTCTGACAATAGTGATTTTCGCGTATTCCGACAAAGAAAAAGCAAGCGGCGCATACAACTTTTTCAACGGGATAACGTACGCCGCAATGAACGTTATGTTGTCGATGGGCGTGATGATAAGGCTTGGAAAAACCGCGACGAAAAAGACAATTTGGGCGTCGGGGTGCGCGACTGCGGTCGTTATGGCGACGATGCTTGCGCTTATCACGCTTGTCGTGAAAAAGAGCGGCGGCGAAATGCCCGTGTATGTCGCGGCGGACAAAGTCGGGCTTAAATACGCGGCGGGCGCGGTGATACTTCTTTCGGTATTTACGACGATGGTATCCGCGCTTGAAACGGCTGCGGAAATAATCGCGCCGGACGAAAAAAAGAAAACCGCGGGCGTCATTTTCGTCACGCTTTTGTCGCTTCCGTTTCAGGCGTTGTTCTCTTTTGAGAATATCGTCGATTATTATTATCCCGTCGTGTCGGGAATGGGCATACTTATCGTAATCGTTTTATCGGTTTTCGTAATTTTCAAAAAACGGGACGGCAAAATCAAAAAATCCGTTGACTTTTAATCCCAAATATTATAACATAAGAAAAATTTACAATTTTTCCGAAAATAATTTTTAACGAGGTGTACAAATGGCAAAGATTTTGAAGGAAGGTTTAACTTTTGACGACGTTTTGCTTATCCCCAAGCGCAGCGACGTGCTTCCCAAAGACGTCGATTTGTCGGTGGAACTTGCAAAAGGGCTTAAACTCAACATTCCGCTTCTGAGCGCGGGCATGGATACCGTTACCGAATCCCAGATGGCAATCGCGATGGCAAGAGAAGGCGGCGTCGGTATCATTCACAAAAACCTGACAATCGAAGAACAGGCGGCGCACGTAGACCGCGTGAAGCGCAGCGAACACGGCGTCATTACCGATCCGTTTTACCTTGGACCGGACAACCTCGTTACCGAAGCGGTCGCGCTTATGGCAAAGTACAGAATCAGCGGCGTTCCTATCGCGAAAGAAGGAAAACTCGTGGGTATTCTTACCAACCGCGATCTTAAATTCGAGACAAATTACAACCAGCCCATCGGCAATATAATGACGTGGAAAAACCTTGTGACCGCGCCCGTCGGCACCACGCTTGAAGAGGCGAAAGAAATTCTTGGCGAACATCGCATCGAAAAACTGCCCATCGTCGACGCCGATTTCAATCTGAAAGGGCTTATCACCATCAAAGACATCGAAAAAGCCATTCAGTATCCCAACTCCGCAAAGGACGCGGGCGGCAGACTGCTTGCGGGAGCGGCGGTCGGCATCGCGAACAACACGATGGAAAGGGTTGAAGAACTCGTCAGAAACAAAGTTGACGTAATCGCCGTCGATACGGCGCACGGACACAATGCGATCGTTATTGAAACGGTCAAAAATATCAAAAAGAAATTCCCTTGCCTTCCCGTCATCGCGGGTAACGTCGCAACGGCGGAAGCCACGCGCGACCTCATCGAAGCGGGCGCGGACATCATAAAAGTCGGGATGGGTCCCGGCAGTATCTGTACGACGCGCGTTATCGCGGGTATCGGCGTGCCGCAAATCACGGCGGTTATGGACTGCGCCGAAACTGCCGACAAATACGGCAAGAAAGTCATCGCCGACGGCGGTATCAAATTCAGCGGCGACATCGTGAAAGCAATCGGTGCGGGCGCGGCGGCGGTCATGATCGGAAGTCTGTTTGCGGGAACTATGGAAAGCCCCGGCGACATCGAAATGTTCCAGGGAAGAAGTTTTAAAGTCTACCGCGGAATGGGCAGTATCTCCGCAATGGCGGCGGGCAGCAAAGACAGATACTTCCAGGACAGCGAAGACGCGAGAAAACTCGTTCCCGAAGGCGTCGAGGGACGCGTACCTTACAGGGGAAGCCTTGCTGACGTCGTTTATCAGATGGTCGGCGGTATCCGCTCCGGTATGGGCTACTGCGGAAAACATAACATCGAAGAACTGCGTACCACGGCGGAATTCGTCAGAATTTCCAACGCGTCGCTTATCGAAAGCCATCCGCACGACATCACGATTACGAAAGAAAGCCCCAACTACTCCACCAGGGCTTAACGGATTTTATTATGGTTTACGGCAATACGAAAGGAATAAAACAAACCGTGCTTGCGCGGCTTGAAGCTCTTATCGGAGCGTACGACAAAAACCTTCTTATCGACAGGACGGTTCTTTCGACCATTGCCGAAATTACCGAAAAAATCAACCGCGAGATTTGCGTGTTCGTCGCAAGAAACGGACAGGTCGTCGCGGTGGGAGTGGGCGACAGCGGCACGGTATCGCTGGAAGATTTTTCGTTGAAGCGCAGCGACAAACGGTTTCAGGGCGTGAGATGCGTGCATACTCACCCGAAAGGAAGCGGAAAACTGTCGGATATGGACACGTCCGCGCTCACGTCGATGCGCCTTGACGCAATGATTGCCGTCGGCGTGTTGCACGGAAGGGCGAACGACGTCGAAGTCGCTTTTATCAACGGCAAAAAAATCGACAGGTTTTATTTTAAGTCCGCGGCAAAAATCGACGACGCCGAAATGATTTCGAAAATCACCGAATACGAAAGAAAATCGGTGATCCCCGACGTTGTCGACAATACGCCCGAAACGCGCGGGGCAATCCTTGTAAACGTCGGCACGGGCAGCGACCTCGACGTCGAAATCGAGGAGCTGAAACGACTCGCCGATACGATGGGACTTGACGTCAAAGGCGCGGTTGTCCAAAAACAAAATCCCGACAAGGGCTATTGTGCGGGGCTTGGTAAACTTGAAGAAATTAAACGACTCGTGCAGGTGAAAAATGCGGAATTCGTCATTTTCAACAATATGCTCACGGGAAGTCAACTGAACAATATCGAAGAATACGTCGGCGCGAAGGTCATCGACCGTCCGATGCTCATTCTTGAAATTTTCGCGCGGCACGCAACCTCGAACGAGGGCAAACTTCAAGTGCAACTCGCGATGATGAAATATACTTTGCCGAAACTTTTGGGACAAGGCAAAGAATTGTCGAGAATCGGCGGCGGGGGCTCCGGCGGCGCAGCGACGAAAGGAAGCGGCGAAACCAAACTCGAAACCGACAGGCGGCGTATCCGTCGCAGCATTTACGAACTGTCGGAACGCATCGAAATTCTGAAAAAAGAAAGGGATTTGCGCCGTGAACGCCGCAAAAAATCGGGCATAAAAACCGTTGCCATCGTCGGGTATACAAACGCCGGAAAGTCCACGCTGATGAACCTTCTGACGAAAGCGGGAGTCAAGGCGGAAGACAAACTTTTCGCAACGCTCGATCCCGTGACGCGCAAGATTTTCGTCGATATCGGCAAGGAATATCTTCTGACCGACACCGTAGGTTTCATCAACAATCTCCCGCACGAGTTCGTCGACGCTTTCAGAAGCACGCTGGAAGAAGCAACGTACGCCGACCTTATTCTGCACGTTGCGGATTGCAGTTCAAAGGACCTTGAAAGACAGGAAAAAGTCGTGAAAGACGTCCTCACGTCGCTGGGCGTTACTGACACGCCGATTATAACGGTTTATAACAAAGCCGACGAAAACGCAGGCTTTTCCACAGACGAAAAAAACGCCGTCGTGATTTCGGCAAAAACCGGGGACGGCGTGAATAAACTGAAAGAAATGATCGTCGAAAAATTATTTTAATTTTCCAAGTCGCCTTAATTTGTTGACGTTCATCGGATAATCGGGCGACTTGATAAGCGCGTTCCAGAGCAGGAAGTCGTCAACGGTGGTGTCGTAAAAATTCGCAAGGCCCAAAAGTATGTCGGGCTCCACGTCCTTTAAGTCGTTTTCGTAGCGGCTGTAAGTGCTGCGGGAGACGTGCAAAGCGTCGGCAAGTTGCTGGCTGGTATAGCCTTTTCTTTTTCTGATTTGTTTAAGTAAACGACCGAATAACATCTTTAATCATACAAAAAGGCTCGGTAAACCGAGCCTTTTATCATTTTATCTTAGTAAGCGAGTTCTTTTTCCAGATATTCGACAAGTTTATCGACAGGCATTCTGATTTGCGCCATGCTGTCGCGTTCACGCACGGTTACGGTGTCGTCGTCAAGGGTGTCGAAGTCAACCGTCACGCAGAAAGGAGTGCCGATTTCGTCCTGACGGCGGTAACGTTTGCCGATGCTTGCGCTTTCGTCGTAAGTGCAGGAAAAGTGCTTTTGAAGCATACGGTATATTTCCGTCGCTTTGTCGCCAAGTTGTTTCTTTTGCAAAGGAAGCACCGCAACCTTATACGGCGCGAGAGCGTGATGCAAATGCAAAACAACGCGGGTATCGCCGTCGACTTCTTCCTCGTCATAGGCGTTTGAAAGCACGGCAAGGAACATACGCTCGACGCCCAGCGACGGCTCGATAACGTAAGGAATATATCTTTCGTTCGTGACGGGATCGACATAGTCCATATTTTCGCCGCTGACGCGCTGATGGCAGTTAAGATCGTAGTCGGTGCGGTCGGCAACGCCCCAAAGTTCGCCCCAGCCGAACGGGAATCTGAACTCGAAGTCGGTCGTGGCGCGGCTGTAAAAGCAAAGTTCTTCCTTATCGTGGTCGCGCAGGCGCAGGTTTTCTTCCTTGATTCCGAGGCCGTAAAGCCAATTTTTGCAGTGTTCCTTCCAGTAATCGAACCATTCAAGGTCGGTGCCGGGTTTGCAGAAGAATTCAAGTTCCATCTGTTCAAACTCGCGGACGCGGAAGATGAAGTTGCCGGGGGTAATTTCGTTTCTGAAAGACTTGCCGATTTGTCCGATGCCGAAAGGCACTTTCGCTCTTGTGGTGCGCTGCACGTTTTTGAAGTTTACGAAGATACCTTGCGCGGTTTCGGGACGAAGGTACACGGTGCTTGTCGTGTCTTCCGTGACGCCCTGGAAAGTCTTGAACATAAGGTTGAATTTTCTCACGCCGGTGAAGTCGGAGTTGCCGCAGATCGGGCACGGGATTTTGTTTTCCCTGATATATTCTTCCATCTGTTCGTTCGTCCAGCCGGCGATGTTAAGGGTGATACCTTTTTTGGCGTTCCAGTTTTCGATAAGGTCGTCGGCGCGATGACGGGATTTGCACGCTTTGCAGTCCATAAGAGGGTCGGAAAAACCGCCGATATGTCCGCTTGCTTCCCAGACTTTCGGATTCATAAGAATCGCGCAGTCAAGACCTACGTTATATTCGCTTTCGGTGATGAATTTTTTCCACCACGCTTTTTTGATATTGTTTTTAAGTTCGACGCCCAAAGGACCGTAGTCCCAGGTGTTTGCAAGACCGCCGTAAATTTCGCTTCCCGGGAAGACGAAGCCGCGGTTTTTTGCAAGCGCGACGAGTTTATCCATTGTCAGATTTGCCATAAACGCATACCTCATAAAAAAGATTATTTATATTCTATTTACATATTAAGAAAAAGTCAAGCGAAACGCCGACGGGCAAGGGTTTTATGTAACAAAAAAAATGAAGTTTGCGTATTGTGAAGTATAGATAATCCTTGCGGTTATCGAGTATGAAAGGGAGGTTGTGCTATGAACGGAAACTTTTTCGGCGGCGGTTCGGGCTGTGACTGCATGTTATGGATTCTTATCCTTCTTTGCTGCTGTGGCGGATGCGGCGGCGGTTGCAACGACGGTTGCGGATGCGGCGGCGGAGCGTACGGCTTCTGGCCGTGGCTTGTGATTTTGTGTTGCTGCTGCGGATGCGGCGGTGGCGGCGGGTGCAAATAATACATAAAAGCACCATTTTTTCGGGACGGCGGGCGGCGCCGTCCTTTTTTTAATTTATAATCGCGACGGCGTAGGACAGCGACCACAGATACGAATACCACAAAAGCAGGACGGGAACGGCGGCTTTTGCAAACTTTCCCGCGCGGGATCGCAGAATAAAAATACAAAAAATCCACATTAACGCCAAAGTGACAGTCATTGTGACAAGTCCAAGCAGGGGATTTCTTGCCGCGAAAAACAGCGCAAGGAACAATGCGGACGAAAACTTGACCGACGCATACAAGCCGAATGTCGGATTTACCGCGTCTTTGACGAGCGCGTCGGACACGACGAACGCTTCAAGTGCCGTCGCGGCCGAGAACAACGCCGTGAACGCCGTCGTGTCCAACCAAAACACCGGAAGACTTAGCCCAAAAAACCACGATAGGTTTCTTTGCACGGTGAAACTTCCCGTCCATTCCACGATAAGCGCAAACGAAAGCGCGAAAAACGCGGCGTAAAGCCATTTTACTTTTTGCATATAAAAATTATATTTATAACGCTTATCATATATGTTTGAAAAATAATAGTTGTAAAATGCGCGCGCTTTTGGTATAATAACGTAAAATCACGATAAGGATTAAAAAATGTTACTTGTTATCGACGTAGGAAATACGAATATGAAACTCGGCGTGTACGACGGCGACGTCCTGAAAAAAAGCTGGCGTCTTTCAACCGAGGCAAAGCGCACCGCGGACGAACTCGGAATGATTTTGTACGACTTGTTCAAAAACGTCGGCGTTGAATTTCAGGATATCGACGGCATTATCATGTCGTCCGTCGCGCCCATGCTCAACTACACGGTGGAGCATATGTGCACGTACTATATGAAGAAAAAGCCCGTCTTCGTGGACGCCACTCTTAAAACGGGTTTGAAAATCAAATATAACAACCCCATCGAACTCGGCGCGGACAGGATCGTCGACGCGGTCGGGGCGCACTTTATATACGGCGGGCCGCTTATCGTTGTGGATTTCGGCAGCGCGACGACGTTCAATGCGGTTACCGCAGACGGCACGTTTTTGGGCGGCGCGATTTGCGCCGGCGTCAAAACCGCGTCGGAAAGCCTTGTGAACACCGCCGCGAAACTTCCCCGTTTCGAACTTGTTCCGCCGAAAGACGCGATTGCCCGTTCCACAATCGAGGGTATGCAGTCGGGCGCTGTTTACGGATATGCGGGGCAGGTTGACTACATTGTCAGAAAATTCCGCGAAAATTCGCTTATGAAAGACGCGAAAGTCATCGCGACGGGCGGCTTGTCGGAACTTGTCGTCAACGCGGACAAGTCGATTATCGACGTCGTTGACCGCTCGCTTTCTCTCAAAGGGCTTAAAATTTTGTACGATATGAATAAAGAAGGTAATAACGAATGAAAAAAGTCGGCATCGCGCTGCTCGGACTGGGTACGGTCGGGGGCGGCACTTATAAGATTCTGGAAAAAAACCACGACGCTTTCAAAAAGTACGAAGGGCTCGATATCGAAGTCCTGCACGTGCTTGAACGCAACATGAAAAGGGTTGAAGAGTTGGGCGTAAATCCCGACATCGTTTCAACCGACATCGACAACGTTGTAAATAACAAAGATATCTCGATAGTTTGCGAGTTTTTCGGCGGTATCGAACCCGCAAGGACGTTCCTTATCAAGGCTCTGGAAGCGGGCAAAAGCATCGTCACCGCAAATAAGGAATTATTCTCAAAACACTGGCACGAACTCGAAGCGGCGGCAAAACGCGGCAAGGCGGGTCTGTATTTCGAGGCGAGTTGCGTCGGCGGCGTGCCCATAATCCGCACGATTACCGAAGGCATGCAGGCAAACACGATTTTGTCGATAAAGGGCATAATAAACGGCACGACGAACTATATTTTATCGGCGATGAGCGAAAACGGCACGTCGTACGAAGACGCGCTGAAATCCGCGCAGGAACTCGGGTATGCCGAATTCGATCCGACAGCCGACGTCGAAGGCTTTGACGCGTCGTACAAACTGTCGATTCTGTCCACGCTGTCCTATCACAAAAAAGTGCCCGTACAAAGGGTGTATCGCGAGGGGATCACGAAAATTTCCGTGGACGACATAAACACCGGGAAGAAACTCGGCTACACGCTGAAACTCCTTGCAATCAGCAAAAACAACAACGGAAAAATCGAGGCGCGCGTGCATCCCGCGTTCATTAAAAGCAGCCATCCGCTTGCGGCGGTGTCGGGCAGTTTCAACGCCGTGTACCTTGTCGGCGACAGCGTCGGCGATATTATGCTTTACGGCAGGGGCGCGGGCGATCTGCCCACCGGCAGCGCAATCGTCAGCGATATTATTTATGCGGCGCATCAGCGCAAAGCACGCTATTTACCGTTCAAAAACGACGGTTCAAGTCGCGATTCGGACTTTATCAACGATTTTAAGAGCAAGTATTACGTCCGTATATGCGCCACCGACCGCGAAGGAATTCTGGGCAGAATTTCAACCGTTTTCGGCAAAAACAAAATCGGCATCGAAAAGGTTTTTCAGAACGAAGAAAACGTCAATTCAAAGACGGACATTATCTTCGTCACGCACCTGAGCCACGAGAAAATTATTGAAAAAGCGTTGAAAGAAATCACCGCTCTTGACGGCGTGAAAAACGTCGCCGCGCTTATCCGCGTTGAAGAATAATGAAAGAAATCATACTGTCCGCAATCGGCGACACAATCAAAAATTTTGAGGAAAAAATCGCTCAGGCACAAACGCTTTGGGAAAAGGTGCAGATCTTTTTCGACACCTACAAAGTGTGGATTCTGGTCGGGCTTGTCGTGCTTGTGGGCATAATCTTTTTTGTCAACATAATGGAAGCGAAAAAGCGCAAAGACGACCGCGACAACAAAAAATAACAGCGCAACACAACGCAAAATCGCACAAAAAAGAAAAAGCGCACAAAAACCGCATTAAAAAACTCCGCAATCGCGGAGTTTTTTGTTTGGGATATACCGGAATGGATATTTTTATTTTTTGTCGTTTTCGCGGATTTCCACACGGCGGATTTTGCCCGACGTCGTTTTCGGAAGTTCTTTCACAAACTCCACGATGCGCGGGTATTTATACGGCGCGGTTACCTTTTTCACGTGGTTTTGCAGTTCCTTGACAAGCGCGTCCGACGGCTGATAGTTTTTGGTCAGGACGATTGTCGCTTTCACGATTTGTCCGCGCAGGTCGTCGGGGACGGCGGTGATTGCACATTCCAGCACCGCGGGGTGTTCCATAAGCGCGCTTTCGACCTCGAAAGGTCCGATGCGGTAGCCCGACGATTTGATGATATCGTCCTTTCTTCCGACGTACCAGAACCAGCCGTCTTTGTCCTGATAGGCAAGGTCGCCGGTGTGGAAGTAAACGTCGTTTTTAAGGGCGGCGGTGCGCGCCTCGTCCTTGAAGTAGCCCGCGACGAGTCCGCATTGATTTTCCGATTTCAGTATGGCGATTTCGCCTTCTTCGCCGGGTTTAACCTCGTTTTCGTCGTCGTCGATAAGGCGCACGTCATAAAGAGGGCTGGGCTTTCCGAGACTGCCCGTAACGGGGGACAAATATTTGAACGTGCCCAGCATTACCGTGCCTTCGGTCTGACCGAAACCTTCGTAAATTTTGAGCCCGGTCGCTTTTTCAAACTGTTTGAACACTTCGGGATTCAAACTTTCGCCGGCGGTGGAGCAATGTTTTATCGAGGATAAATCGAAACTCGACAAGTCTTCTTTCACCAAAAATCTGTAAATCGTGGGCGGGGCGCAAAAAGTCGTTATCCCATATTTTTTCACAAGCGGCAAGACGTCCGTGGGGGTAAATCTGCCGTGGTAGTCGTAGGCGAAAACCGCCGTGCCCGATATCCACTGACCGTAGATTTTGCCCCAGCTGCATTTTGCCCAGCCCGTTTCAGCCATAGTGAAGTGCAAGCCGTCGTCGACGACGTCCTGCCAGTATTTTGCGGTGAAAACGTGTCCCAAAGGATACAAAAAGTCGTGCATGACCATTTTGGGCATACCCGTCGTGCCCGAAGTGAAATATACGAGCATCAGATCGCGGGGGTTCGGGCGCGCGTCAAAGGAAAAATCCGCGGGCGCGTTTTCAAGTTTTTCGTCAAGGTTGTCGAAGTGCGCGCCGTTTACCGACAATACGCCTTTCAGGTTTTTGCAATCGGGAAGGGCAAGCGAGATATGTTCCGCAACGTCTTCTTCTTCCGTCGCAAACAGCAACTTCACGCCCGCCTCGTTCACGCGGTACGCGACGTCTTTCGGGGTGAGCATGTGCGTTGCGGGGATAAGGACGACACCCATTTTGCAGCACGCCACGACAAGTACCCAGTATTCCCAACGACGGTTGAGCATACTCATTACGAAGTCGCCTTTTTTCACGCCGTACGACGAAATGACGTTGCACATTTTCAGCGACAATTCCTTCATTTCGCCAAAGGTGATGACTTTTTCTTCGCCTTTCTGATTGCACCATACAAGGGCGCGTTTTTCGGGACAAAGCCTTGCGTATTCGTCCACGACGTCAAATCCGAAGTTGAAATCGGACGGAACGCAAAGTTTCGCGTTTCTTCTGAAATCGTCGTAGTCCGAAAAATCCGTTCTATTCAAAAACTTGCTTAAAAGATTCATATTCACTCGAAAATTTATAATTTAGTCAATGATAGCACACTTTATTATAAAATAAAAGCAAATTGAAATACTAATTTTCAATCGACTTTTTGAAAGACTTTTGTCAGGGCTTGCAATTTGACCTTGCAGGTGGTATAATAGGGTAACTAAAATGAGGTAGTATATGCTTGACAGGCAATTAAACGCCGTGCTGACTGTCCTTAACGACTTTTCGGACGGCGCCTATAAAATCATCGACGCGGACGAAATCATCGCGAAATTGTCCGATTCCGACCGTTGCACAAAGGTGGAACTTTCGGGGATTATCCGCACGTTGTCCGACAACGATTATATCAAAGTCAAATATTCGACGGTGGACGAGTATTGCCTTGCCACGCTTGCAAAAGCGCGCGCCATCGAAAAGGTGGAACCGCACGACTCGCACCCCACCGCGTCCGTCGACGTTCCCGTCGCAGGCGAAAAAGGCAAGTCGAAAGAAATCAAACTTGACAGCATCTCTTTAAGGAAAATGATAAGAAAAGCGGCGTTCTGGGGCGCGCTTCTCGGTGGGCTTATTGCAAGCGCGATTGCTCTTCTTATCGGGGTTTTCCTGAAAATGAAATAAGAGGCGGACTATGGCAGTTGAAAAACACGCACTGAATAAAAAAGAAAGGGCGCTTATGCACGTCCTTCTTAACCTCGCCGAAAAAAACGACGAGGGCGTTTGTCTGGTGAAACCGCTTGAAATTTTTGAGGCGTTGCCGTACGATTACGCCTACACCCCCGAAGAACTCGAACCTATGCTCAAAGGGCTTGCGCTTGACGATTATCTGGAATACATTTCCGCCGATAACCACGGCGAACTGACGTATTGCATCACGATGCATCAGAAAGGGCTTTCGTTCGCGCGCGTCGAAAGGGCGTGGCGCAAAAGCGTTTACAACAAACTGCTGATTACGGTATGCACGGCAATCGTTTCCGGCACGATCGCGATCATCATAAGATATATCATCGCCCCGCTTATCATGGGCAAGTTTCGTTGATGGAAAATCATCTTTTTCAGTTAAAATCGAAATTCAGACCGAACGGCGATCAGGAACAGGCAATCGAAAAACTTGTCGAGGGACTGAACGACGGGTTTCGTACGCAGGTGCTTCTGGGCGTTACGGGAAGCGGCAAAACCTTTACGATGGCAAACGTCATCGAAAGGGTGCAACGTCCCGCGCTCGTTATCGCGCACAACAAGACGCTTGCGGCGCAACTTTGCAACGAGTTTCGTGAGTTTTTCCCCGATAACCGCGTGGAGTTTTTCGTATCGTATTATGACTACTATCAGCCCGAAGCGTATATCCCGAGAAGCGACACTTACATCGAAAAGGAGCTGGAAGTCAACGACGAAATCGACAAACTCAGAAACAGCGCGACAAGTAGTCTTTGCGAAAGAAACGACGTCATCGTCGTCAGTTCCGTATCGTGCATATACGGGCTGGGCGCGCCCGAAGAATACTTCAACCTTTCCATCTCTTTGCGCCCCGAAATGACGCTTGACCGTGACGATTTGGCACGTAAACTCGTGAATATACAATATAAGCGCGCCGACATCGACTTTCAGCGCAGCACATTCAGAATGCGCGGCGACGTTGTGGATATATTCCCGTCGTCAAATTCGGAAGTCGCGATACGGGTTGAATTTTTCGGCGACGAAATCGAAAAACTTTATGAAATCGACGCCCTTACGGGAAAGCCGTTGTCGCGGCTCGAACACGCAGTTATTTTCCCTGCAACCCATTACGTCGTCGGCGAAAGCCGTATGGAAAACGCCCTCAAACTCATCACGAAAGACAGGGAAGAAAGGGTGAAATATTTCACCGACCGCAATAAACTTATCGAGGCGCAACGAATCGGCGAGCGCGTCGCGTACGACGTCGAAATGATGCGCGAAATGGGCTATTGCAGCGGCATCGAAAATTACAGCAGATACTTTGACGGAAGGAAACCCAGCGAACCGCCTTATACATTGTTGGACTTCTTCCCGAAAAATTTCGTCTGTTTCATCGACGAAAGCCATATGACGATCCCGCAAATCCGCGGCATGTACAACGGCGACAGAAGCAGGAAGGAAAACCTTGTGGAATACGGTTTCCGTCTGCCCGCCGCTTTCGACAACCGTCCGCTCCGCTTCGACGAGTTTGAGAAAAGAATTTATCAGCTTGTGTGCGTGTCGGCGACTCCCGCCCCGTTCGAGTTGCAGGAAGCCGACCAGGTGGCGGAACAGCTCATACGTCCTACGGGCATTATCGATCCCGAAATTTTTATACGCCCCGTCGAAGGACAAATCGACGACCTTATTTCCGAAATCAATCTGACCGTCGAAAAGGGCGGCAGAACACTTGTTACGACGCTCACCAAAAAAATGGCGGAAAACCTTACTTCGTTTTTGAAGGAAAAGGGGATCAAGGTCAAGTATATGCACAGTGACATCGACACGCTGGAACGAATCGAAATCATCAATTCTTTGAGAAAAGGTGACGTCGACGTGGTTGTCGGAATCAACCTTTTAAGAGAAGGGCTCGATCTTCCCGAAGTAATGCTCGTTGCGATTCTCGACGCCGATAAGGAAGGGTTTTTAAGAAGCGAAACCGCGCTTATCCAGACCGTCGGCCGCGCCGCAAGAAACGTCGACGCAAGAGTTATTATGTACGCCGATACGATAACGGGCAGCATGCAGCGCGCAATCGACGAAACAAACCGCAGAAGAAAGATACAATCCGACTACAACGCGGCGCACGGCATCGTGCCGCACACCGTCGAAAAGGAAATCGTAAATACAATCGAAATCACCAAAAAGCTGGATAAAGACGCAAAACGCGACCGTAAAGATATCGCTTCGGAACTTGAACGTCTGAAAGGACTTATGCAAGTCGCGGCGGAAGGGCTGGATTTCGAGGCGGCAATCAAACTTCGCGACAGAATATCCGAACTTAAAAAAGAACTTGGAAGATAACGTAAATGACGGACAAGATTTTTGTAAAAGGAGCAAAAGAGAATAACCTTAAAAACATCGACGTCGAAATCCCGCGCGACAAACTTGTCGTGTTCACGGGGCTTTCCGGCAGCGGTAAGTCGTCGCTTGCTTTCGACACGATTTTCGCCGAAGGGCAAAGACGGTATATCGAAAGTCTGTCAAGCTACGCTCGTATGTTTTTGGGACAAATGGAAAAACCCGACGTCGAATATATCGAAGGGCTTTCCCCCGCCGTTTCCATCGACCAGAAAACGACGTCCAAAAACCCGCGCTCGACGGTGGGCACCGTTACCGAAATTTACGATTATTTAAGGCTTTTGTACGCCCGCGTCGGCACTCCGCATTGTCCGAAGTGCGGCAGGGAAATCGAACATCAGACGGTTGACCAGATTACCGACAAAATCATCGAAAGCACCGTGCAGTCGGGCGACAATAAAGTCATAATTATGGCACCCGTCGTCAGAGGCAGAAAGGGCGAATACAGAAAGGAACTTGAAGACTTCAAAAAGTCGGGCTACGTCCGCGTGCGTGTGGACGGCATCGACTATACCCTTGACGAAGAAATCGTTCTTGACAAAAACGTAAAACACGATATATCGGTGACAATCGACCGTATCGCAGTAAAAGAAGGCTCGGAAAGACGTCTGACGGACAGCGTCGAAGCCGCGCTCAAACTCGCAAACGGACTTGTCGTCGTCGAAAATGCAAAAAAGACGACGATTTACAGCACGAAATACAGTTGTCCCGATTGCGACGTCAGCATCGAAGAACTGGAACCCAGACTGTTTTCGTTCAATAATCCGTACGGGGCTTGTCCCGAATGCGGCGGGCTGGGCTTCCGCAACGAAATCGACCTGAAAAAGATTATCGTCGACGAAAATCTGGGCGTCGGAAACGGCGGACTTGCCGCGCCGTCGGGGTGGAATCTCGGCAGTGGCGACATCGTGCGCTCGCAAATGAAAGCGTTGTCGAAGTTGCTTGAATTTTCGCTCACGACTCCGATTAAAGACTTGCCGAAGTGGAAACTTGACGCGATTTTGTACGGCGTCGACGAAAGAATCCCGATGGATTATAACTCACGCAGTTTCCGCGGGCAATTCATGACGAAATACGAAGGTATCGTCAACAACCTTATGCGCCGCTATCGCGAAACGACAAGCGACGGCGTTAAGTACGAAATCGAAAGATATATGGTGTCCGTGCCGTGCAAAACGTGCGGAGGAAAACGCCTGAAAAAGGAAGCGCTCGCGGTTACCGTTGGCGGGCTAAACATTGCGGAACTTTCGGATATGTCGGTGAAAAAAATCGACGAATTTTTCGGCGCGCTCGTTCTTGACAAACAAAAAACGCTCATTGCCGAAAGGATAATCAAAGAAATCCGCGCAAGGCTGAAATTTCTGGTAAACGTCGGGCTCGATTATCTTACGCTTTCCCGCTCCGCCTCGACGCTTTCGGGCGGCGAATCGCAAAGGATAAGGCTTGCCACACAAATCGGCAGCGGACTTACGGGAGTGTTGTATATCCTTGACGAGCCGTCGATCGGGCTTCACCAGAAGGATAACGAAAGATTATTAAGCAGTTTGAAAGGACTGCGCGACCTCGGAAACACGCTTATCGTTGTCGAGCACGACGAGGACACGATGCGCGCGGCGGATTACATCGTGGATATCGGTCCCGGCGCGGGCATACACGGCGGAAAACTCGTTGCGGCAGGCAGCGTGGACGACATTATCGCCTGCAAGGAGTCGATAACGGGCAAGTATTTGTCGGGCGAACTCAAAATCGACGTGCCCGAAGAAAGAAAACGCCCCGACGGCAGATATTTGTCGGTTCGCGGCGCAAGACAAAACAATCTGAAAAACATCGACGTCGATATTCCCGTCGGACTTTTAACCGCGGTTACGGGCGTTTCGGGCAGCGGAAAAAGCAGCCTTGTCAACGAAATTATTTATCCCGTGGTTTATAACAAACTGAACAAAAGCAACCTTACGGAAGGGAAGTACGACGAGATTGTAGGCATCGATAACTTTGATAAAATCATCAATATCGATCAGTCGCCGATCGGTCGCACTCCGCGCAGCAATCCCGCGACGTACACGGGCGTTTTCACCCCGATAAGGGAACTTTTTGCCTCGACTCCCGACGCAAAGGCAAGGGGATATACGGCGGGCAGATTTTCGTTCAACATTTCGGGCGGCAGGTGCGAAAATTGCGGCGGCGACGGCATAATACAAATTGAAATGCATTTCCTGCCCGACATTTACGTTCCCTGCGACGTGTGCCACGGGAAGCGGTATAACAGAGAAACGCTGGAAGTGAAATATAAGGGCAAAAACATCAATGACGTCCTTGAAATGACCGTCGAGGAAGCGTGCGAATATTTCAAAAACATTCCGAAGATTTACAACAAAATCAAGACGCTTTACGACGTGGGACTCGGGTATATCAAACTCGGTCAACCCGCAACCACGCTTTCGGGCGGCGAGGCGCAGCGTGTGAAACTCGCAACCGAACTCAGCAAACGCAGCACCGGCAAGACGCTGTATATTCTGGACGAGCCCACGACGGGACTGCATACCCACGACGTTGCAAAACTTATCGCAATCTTGCAAAGGCTTGTGTCGAGCGGCAACACCGTCGTCGTTATCGAACATAATCTTGACGTCGTGAAAGTTGCGGACAACATCGTTGACCTTGGTCCCGACGGCGGCGACAGAGGCGGTACGATCGTTGACGTCGGCACGCCCGAACATATCGCGGAAAACGAAAAGTCGTATACCGGACAATTCCTTAAAAAAATTTTGAAGTAATGTAAAAATTGCAAAAAAACAATGTTAAAAAGCGGGTTTACATTTGTAAAGCCGCTTTTTTGTCGAAATAATTAAATTATATCAATGGCGTTGAAGTCCAGCATATCCCGTATGTTTTGTATGAGTTGATACAGGCTTTCGATTTTGCTGAAAGCGTTGTCGGTGTCTTCGCACCTTAAACTTCCCGTGAGTTCCCCAAGTATTACGTTGATCTGTCGTGCGTCCTGACAGTAGGAAATAGCCTCCACGATTTTTCGTTTTCTTGCCCAGAAGTTTTGCAGGTCTTCGGCGTAAGAAAGTGCGGAATCAACGTCGTCGTTTTGAAGCGCGGCTTCGATTTTTCCCATGCGCTCGTTGAAGTCGTCAAAGGTTTTATGCACGAAAAAGTGTTCGGCAATCCCCGCGCCCAGGATTATAAGAAATATTATAAAAAGGATAACTGCTTTTTTCATTTTTCGATTATCGTGTTCACGACGCGCCCGTCGTAACTTTGTATAAACGCCGCGTCTTTGTCAATGGAAAACAAGAACACGTCGCGGATTGTCATATTCTCTTTTTCAAGAGTTTTTACGACGACGTCCTTTTCAAGGGGAGGGGTAATGCTTTTGAACGTATCCCCCATAAACCTGCCTTCGACGACGACGTTGTAAGGAAGGTTGTTGCTGCCGCCTTCGATATTAAGGTCGGCGTTCGTTACCGGCGCGTTTGCAAACTTTTGCAGCACGGACACTTTCCCGTTTGTTTCCAGCACGGCGTAGTTTATCTCGCCGATTTTGAAATATCCTTGTTCGCGCAGGCTTTCCAGAAGATCGTTTGCGGTCATTCCGCATTTTTTAAGCACGTCGCAGTCGATTTTGCCGTCGTCGATGAGGATAACGGGCTTGCCGTTGATGAGTTTTCGGAAGCGGTGACTTTTGATTGCGAAAAACGTCAAGAGATTATGCAGTATCACAAGCGTGAATATCGGGATTATGCCGTAAATTATCGGAATGGTGTTGTCCGACATCGGAATGCACGCAAGGTCTGCCGCGACGAGAGTTATCGCAAACTCGAAGGGCTGGAACTCGGACAACTGCCGCTTTCCCATAAGCCGCATCGCCGCCAGCAGGAAAAAGTACAATATTATTGCGCGAATTAAAACGTTGAGCATATCGCTATTATTTTTAAGTTTTCGCGATTTATGCGCCGCCGCTTGATTTTTCGGCGCGGATAGTTTATTATTAGCGTTGCAGAGTAGATAAGTCGCGTTAAGTGTTGCGGGATGGAATGTCGCCCGCAAACGAAAGGGAAACCTGCGGTGGCTTGTCGCGTTCGCTGCGAAGTACCGCGTTTTCGCGCGGCTTTTAACGCGAACCTCTTAAAGGAGGTTTTTTTATGCTCAAAAACAAAATCGTTGCACAAGAACCCGACGTTTCCGTCGGGGAGTCTTCCGAAAAAAAACGTTATTTCACGGCGCAAAAGATTGCGTACCTTGCGGTATTCGTGGCGTTGAACGTCGTTGTCGGCATATTCTCGCCGCGCTTAGGCACGCTCAAAATCACGCTGACTTATACGGTATGTTTTCTTGCGGGGTACTTTTTCGGGCCGATTGCCGGCGGACTTGTCGGCGGACTCGGCGACGTGATCGGCTGTTTCGTCGGCGGCGGGTATGCGCCAAACCCGGTGATTCTTTGCGCGTCGGTACTTATCGGCGTTATCCCGGGGCTCACGTCGTATATTAAAATCAAAAAACTCGGCGGCGCGATGCCGTACGTAAATATCGCAATATCGTATATTTTGGTTTACGTCGTCTGCACGCTTTTCATAAACACGTACGCATTGTATCTTATGGGGCTCAGCAAAGGGCAGACGTTTTTTGCCTATATGGGGGTGCGCGCGGTTACGCAAACGCCCGTTACCGCGATAAACGTCGGGTTTACTTTTTTGATTTATCCCGTTTTTTCAAAGATTTTTTCCGCGTCGTTTTGTAAAAGCGAGTAACGTCGAAGATTTTGAAAGCGACGCACGCCGTAAGGTACAAAAGCATGGGTATTCCGCCCGAAATCGCAATCGCGAAAAACGGCGGAATTTTGAAAAACAGCAGGTTTTTCAGAAGACAGGTCAGCGCGACAAGCGGAAACGACAACAATATTGCAAGCGCGGTCTTTTTGGGATTGTCCAGAATCCGCGCTTTTTTATTGAGCGCGTTAAGGTTCAGAAAAGACGAGATGACGCTTCCCGCCGCGCCCCCGATCGCGACAGCGTAAATTCCGACGTACTTCGGCAGCGCGAGCGTCAGAATCATAAGTATCGCCGCGCCGACGGCGTAATTGAAAAAGGATTTCTTTTCAAGCCCCATCGAGTTTAATATCGACGTCGAAATCTGGTTGAGCCCCAGCGGGTACAGCATAAGCGCGACGTTTGAAAGATACACGCCCGAAAACTCGTCTTTGAACACGAAAGTCGTGATTTCTTTTCCGAGCGGAATATACAAAATCGTGAAAAGGGCTGCGATTATTATCGCAAAATTTATGCTGCCGTCAATGCGCGCGGACATCGCGGATTTGTCGTCGTGTTTAATCGTCGCGATTTCGGGAATCAGCACGACGGACAGCGCGCCCGTGAGAGTGGTCGGCGCCATAAGAAGGGGCATCGCCATTCCTGTAACACGTCCGAAAGTTGCCGACGCGTCGCTTTTTTCCATGCCGTATTTTATGAGCAGGACGGGAATCACGATTGCCGTAAACGCGCCGATGACTCCGCCGAAAACGCGCATCGCCGTTATCGGAAGCGAGGGCTTTAACACTGCCGGAATGTCTTTAATACGGCCGAATTTACCTTTTTTTATCAAAAACAGTATGAAAAGTACGACGGCGCACGCAATATCCGACACCAAAAAACCTACCGCAAGCCCTTTAAGCGGCGTTACGGCGGCGATAAGTCCCAGCGAGAATATCAGCGTGAAAGTAATGCGAAGGACTTCTTCCAGCATCTCGGTGAAACTGAACGCAAGAAAAGACCTTTTTCCCCAGAACCAACTGCGGATAACGTTGTAAATACTCGTGCTCAGAAGTGCGGGCAGCATAATCACGACAAGCGGTAAAACCCGCTCGTCCGCAAAAACCGACGGCAAAAGGAAAGCGACGGGATATATTACCGAAAGTATCGGAAGTACCGACGACAGCGACAAAACAAGCGCGGTCGAAATAAGCGACGGAACGTTTTCGCCGCCCGTTTTTTCGTCCTCGGCAATTTTTCGGCTTATCACCGTCGGAAGTCCGCTGAGCGCAACCGCCGACGCGAAAAAATAAAAACTCAACGCCATCTGATATACGCCGACAACGCTCGCGCCGAACTGCCGCGACACGAAAACTTTGAACAAAAACGCAAAAAGTCTTGTCGCGACCGAAAACGCCGTTACGACTGCGACCGATTTGAAAATACTTTTCTTATTCGTCATAATCCGAAAGAATCACGTTCTGACCGGGGAAGAATTTGTCGGTGCCGTTCAGACGGATCACTTCTTCTTTTCTTGTTCCCGTCCTTTTTGCGACGGTTTCCGCCGTGTCGAAAGGTCTTGCGACGCAGGTTTTTCCGTGGAATTCCGCCGCGATAAGCCGTTCCCCCTCAAAGAAAAGCGGATTATCGTTCAATAAAAAAAGCGACCTTTCGGTCGTTTTGTATTTTCTTGCCAAAGATGAGGCGTTCTCGCCAAAGCCAACCCGAATTACCGTATATTTCATACGGTATTTATATTCGGTACGAACTTTGATTATTCTTTAATCGCGATTATTCGTAAGTGAAGGTCGAAAGCTTGTTTCGTATCCAGAAAGTGGCTTCCGTCGTCGTGAACTTCATCGGGCAGAATTCGTACTCGTTAAGCGCGATCGCGTTGGTTTTTTTGCACCATTCGTGCCAGAGTTGCTTCCTTAAAGTGTTGTCGGTGACAAACTCAACCCTGCCCAAAAGCGTGATGCTGTCCGAGCCGCTGTAATAGCAAATGCTTGCGTTCTGATTTTGTCGGATATTCTGGACTTTCTGGCTGTTAATCGGCGCACCGAAATAAATGACGTTGTGTCCTTCCGAGCGAAGTTTCGTGATAATGCTGGAACGTGGACCGCCCCCTGCGCCGACCGAGGACAAAAAAACCTCGTTGGTGTTCATAAGAATCCTTGCCGCAATAATTTCTTCCGGTTTCAACATAATATAAATCCCCAATAATCATTATTCTTAGAAGTATTGTATCACACGATAACGTGATAAATCAAGAAGAATTTTGCGCGGCACCTGAAAATGTCCTGGCGCAACCGTTGCGCGCGCCGTGTATTTGTGGTAAAATTAAGAAAAAAAATAAGGATTTGAACATGTATTATATAGGTATCGACGTGGGCGGTATGAGCATTAAAGGCGGCATCGTCGACGAAAACGGCAACATAATCGTGAAAGACAGCGTTGTTACAAAACCGACGCAACCGTCCGACGACAACGCAAAAGATATCGCGGGGCTTGTCGCAAAACTTTTGGAAGACGCCGGCATTTCGACGGACGAGATCGCGGGAATGGGCATGGGCGTTCCCGGCACGGTCGATCCCGACACCGCAAAGATTTTTTATACCTGCAATATTTTCTTCCGCGATTACGATTTCCGTGCGGAATTCAAAAAATATTTCGATTTTCCCGTGTATATCGGCAACGACGCGGACTGCGCTGTCATCGGCGAATCGGTGTTCGGCGATATGAAAGGCGTGCAAAATGCTGTCATGGTGACACTCGGCACAGGCGTAGGGACAGGTACAATTGTCAAAGGTAATTTGATTTCCGGCTTCAAAGGCGCAGGCGGCGAAGGCGGACACACTGTCATTCGTATGGGCGGCGAAAAATGCGGTTGCGGCAGGCGCGGTTGCTGGGAAGCGTATGCGTCAGCAACAGCTCTTATCCGCGATACCAAACGCGCGATGGAAAAACACCCCGAAAGTCTGATGAACGAAATCGCCAAAAAAGAAGGGAAAGTCACGGGGCGTACGGCATTCGACGCGATGAACGCGGGCGACAAAACCGCAAAAGCCCTTGTTTCAAGATATATCAGATACGTCGGAGAAGGACTTGTGAATATCGGCAACTATATCCGTCCCGAAATAATCTTTATGGGCGGCGGAATTAGCAATCAGGGCGACTGGTTCATAAAGCGCCTGCAAGCGTACGTCACCCGTTACAGTTACGGCGGCAAAAGAAACCCGTATATTAAGGTTGTTAAGGCGACGCTTAAAAATGAGGCGGGGATATTGGGTGCTGCCGCCCTCGCCTTAAAAAACGGCAAAAATTAGCGCCTTTTCGGCGTTTTGACGGAACCTTGCTCAGTTACGTACGACAAGTACGCGCCTTCGCACGAACCCGTCAAGAACCCCAAAAATCCATCTAATTTTTGCCGTTTTTGGGAAAGTTTTTTAATCATAATTCTGACGATTTTGTGATAAACATAGATTTAATTTGTGCCGTTTTTGGGAAATAATTATTATTAGATTATATTTCGATTTTTTTATAATTACCGTTAGCACGCTTTGCGTGCTTTCTTTGTTGTATTTTTCTTTAACTTTTTTTCATATAGGTATTGACAAATCGTAAATAAGTGTTACAATAATTAGCAATCAAAGGTTGCGAGTGCTAACGGTTTGTAACACCGACTGCCAACGCTCGCGTATGTATTATCGTAAAAAGGAGGATAAATAATATATGGATACTAATAAATATACCGCAAAAGCCGTTGAGGCCGTGCAGGGCGCGCAAAACATCGCTCTCGAACACGACAATCAGGAAATCAAGCCCGAGCATTTTTTATACGCTTTGCTTAACGACGAAAACGGACTCATTTATAAGATTTTAACAGGACTGCAAGTAAGCGCCGACAGTCTTAAAGGCGCGGTCGAAAACGTGATTAAATCTTTCCCGAGGGTTTCGGGCGAAGGCGCGAGCATGTATCTCGGTAACGAAGCGGCGAAAGTCGTTGCCGCTGCCGAAAAGTACGCCAAAAAAGACGGCGACGCATACGTCGGAGTCGAGCATCTTTTTGAAGGTATTCTCGACAACCAGACGGCGAATCTAAAAAAACTGTTTTCGGCGTACGGCGTGGACAAGGCGGCGTTTCTGGAGGCTTTGAAAAAAATCAAAACCGCGCCCAACACCACGGACAACCCGGAAGACACTTACGAAGCGCTCAATAAATACGGATACGACCTTGTCGAAAGGGCAAGAAACGGAAAGCTCGACCCCGTAATCGGCCGTGACGAGGAAATAAGAAACGTCATAAGGATTCTTTCCAGAAAGACGAAAAACAACCCCGTGCTTATCGGTGATCCTGGCGTCGGCAAGACCGCAATCGTTGAAGGGCTTGCACAGCGTATCGTACGCGGCGACGTCCCCGAAGGATTGAAAGACAAAAAGGTTTTCGCGCTGGATATGGGTGCGTTGATTGCGGGCGCGAAGTACCGCGGCGAATTTGAAGAAAGGCTGAAAGCCGTCCTTAACGAAATCAAAAAACAGGAAGGCAGGACGCTTTTGTTCATCGACGAATTGCACACGATCGTCGGCGCAGGCAAGACCGAAGGCAGCATGGACGCAGGCAATCTCCTGAAACCTATGCTTGCCCGTGGCGAGTTGCACTGCATAGGCGCGACGACTTTGGACGAATACCGCAAGTATATCGAAAAAGATCCCGCGCTTGAACGTCGTTTCCAACCGGTGACCGTCGATCAGCCCGACGTCGAAGACACGATTGCGATTTTAAGGGGACTGAAAGAAAGATACGAAATCTATCACGGCGTGAGAATTCACGACCAGGCACTCGTTGCGGCTGCGACCTTGTCCGACCGTTACATCACCGACAGATTCCTGCCCGATAAAGCAATCGACCTTGTCGACGAAGCGTGCGCCATGATTCGTACCGAAATCGACAGCATGCCTGCCGAAATGGACGACATCTCGCACAAGATAATGCAGCTTGAAATCGAAGAATCCGCATTAAAAAAAGAAAGCGACAAACTGTCGATGGAGCGTAAGGCGAGCATCGAAAAGGAACTTGCGGAACTTAACGCGAAGTTCAACGAGATGAAAGCCCAGCTTGAAAACGAAAAGAAAAAGATTGTCGGCGTGCAGGAAACCAAAGCCGAAATCGATAAAGTGAACCTTGAAATCGAAGAAGCGAAAAGGTCTTACGACTTCACGCGCGCGGCGGAACTGCAATACGGCAAACTTCCCGAACTTCAAAAACGTCTGGAAGAAGCCGAAAGCAAGGCGGGCAAACACGAGAATTCAAGCCTGCTCCGCGACGAAGTTACGGCGGACGAAATCGCAAAAATCGTCGCAAAATGGACGGGTATCCCCGTAACGAAACTTATGGAAAGCGAGAAAACCAAACTCTTGAATCTCGGCAACGAGTTGCATAAGAGAGTTATCGGTCAGGACGAGGCGGTCACGAAAGTCGCAGACGCAATCCTGCGTTCTCGTGCGGGCATATCCGATGAAAACCGTCCTATCGGCAGTTTCATGTTCTTAGGTCCGACGGGCGTCGGTAAAACCGAGCTTGCGAAAACCCTTGCGAATTACCTTTTCGACGACGAGAGAAATATCGTGAGAATCGATATGACCGAGTATATGGAAAAGTTCAGCGTGTCGCGTCTTATCGGCGCGCCTCCGGGATACGTGGGCTACGACGAAGGCGGACAACTTACCGAAGCGGTAAGGCGCAAACCTTATTCCGTCGTGCTGTTCGACGAAATCGAAAAGGCGCACCCCGACGTATTCAACGTGCTTTTGCAGGTGCTTGACGACGGCAGAATTACCGACAGTCAGGGCAGAACGGTCAACTTCAAAAACACGATTATCATTATGACCAGTAACCTGGGCAGTCAGTATATTCTGGACGGCATCGACAAAGACGGCAACATTTCGTCAGAGGCAAAAGAGCAGGTTTCAGCCTTGTTGAAATCGACGTTCCGTCCCGAATTCCTGAACCGTCTGGACGACATCGTAACGTTCACTCCGCTTACTCGCGACAGTGTAAAGAAGATAATCGACTTGTTGCTTGAAAAACTCAATTCAAGACTTGAAAGGCAAAATCTGCACCTTAAAGTTACAGATGCGGCAAAAGATGTCATTATCGACGGCGGCTACGACGTAACGTTCGGTGCAAGACCTTTGAAGCGTTTCATCGAAAGCCACATCGAAACGCCGGTTGCAAGAATCATACTTTCGGGCAACCTTGACGAAGGCGACGTAATAGTCGTCGACGCGGAAAACGGCTCGCTTAAAATCGCGCCCGAAAAACCCGAAAAATAAAACGAAGAAGCATCTCAAATCGAGATGCTTTTTTAATGCGAAAAATTTGCGCTTTTGAAAAATTGAAAGCCGTGCGCGACGGGGTGCGAAAATTAAGGTTTATTTTCGTTTTACAGTATATCGTTGTATAAAGTATAATATATCTATGGTCGGTAAAAACATCGGCCACGGAGGTTTTATGATTGAGATTAAAAATATCGTAAAAACTTATCGCCCGAAAAAAGGCGGCGAGGTGAAAGCCCTTGACGACGTAAGTCTGAAATTTCCCGAAAAAGGACTTGTGTTCATACTCGGAAAATCGGGCAGCGGAAAGTCCACCTTACTGAACGTTATGGGCGGGCTCGATACGGCGGACAGCGGCGAAATCATCATCAAAGGCAAGTCGTCCAAGGAGTTCTCCACGGGCGATTTCGACAGTTACCGCAACACGTATCTCGGCTTTATTTTTCAGGAATACAACATTCTGGAAGACTTCAACGTGGGTGCGAATATCGCGCTTGCGCTGAAACTTCAAGGGGCAAAAGCGACCGACGAAAGAATCAACGAAATTCTGGACGAAGTCGGGCTTTCGGGATATGGAAAAAGAAAGCCCAACGAGTTGTCCGGCGGTCAGAAACAGCGCGTCGCAATCGCAAGGGCGCTTGTCAAAAACCCCGAAATTATCATGGCGGACGAGCCCACCGGCGCGCTTGACAGCGGCACGGGAATACAAGTTTTCGACACTCTTAAAAAGTTGTCAAAGGACAAACTTGTCATCGTCGTTTCGCACGACCGCGAATTTGCCGAGTCCTACGGCGACAGGGTGATCGAACTTAAAGACGGCAAAGTTATTTCCGACATCGAAAAACACCGCATCGACGCCGAAGTGGAAGAGGGCGGCGCGGAAAACTACAAGGGGAAACTTTTGCGCTTCCCGAAAGGGTACAGGCTGACCGCCGACGACGTAAAGCGTATCAACGAATATCTTGAACGGGACGAGGCGTATTTGTCGCTTGACGAAAAGGTCAACGCCGACGTAAAAACCGCGTCGCACATCGACGAAGACGGGAAAATGGAGTCGTTTGCCCCCACCGACGAAAATGCGATAAAAATTTCCGACGACAAACCATTCAGACTTATCAAATCGCGTATGCCCATGAAAGAAAGTTTCAAAATGGGCGTCAGCGGCATGAAAACGAAGCCGTTCAGGCTGATAATTACGATTTTCTTGTGTTTCGTATGCTTTGCAATGTTCGGAATCGTGGACAGTTTTGCCGCGTACGACAGTAAGACCGCCATCGTCAACTCGATTATCGACAGCGGCATAAAATATACCACGTTCAGAAAAACGGTGCTGGTTGACGAGTTCGGCGATCAGTTCTTCACCGAAAAACGAATGTCCGACGCCGACGTCGAAAATCTGAAAAACAAGACGGGCATGGATTTTTTGCCCGTGCTGTCCGAAAGCGGCAGCGGATATTACAGCGGCGGCAGCGCGAGCGTTGCCGGGAATTTCATGAAAGACGCGACAAGCAAGGTTTATGACGGCAGCGTTGCGGGCGTTGTCGAAATCGGGGACGAAGCCACCCTGAAAAAGCACAATCTTTCGCTTATGGCGGGGCGGTTGCCGGAGCAGGACGACGAAATCGCGATAAGCGACTTTGTCTTCGATTGCTTCAAAAAATGGGGATACGCCTACGTTGACGAAAACGGCGTTCCCGACGAAAGCAAAAATATCGAAGCGTCGGGGATTAAAAACGCCGCGGACTTTGTCAATGCAAAACCGAACCTGAAAATCGCGGGCAGCGCGATGAACGGCACGTTCAAAATCGTCGGCGTCGTGAAAACGGGCTACGATTATTCCAGATACGCCGCTCTTGACAAAACCGTCGGCAGCGACGACGACGCGCTTGATTACTTCATGTTGCAAAGCCAGTTTTCAAGCGAGCATAACAGCGCGTTTTCGGGCTTGCTCTTTTGCGGAAAGGACTTTATCAAAAACTACCTTGCTTACGACGGCGTCGGTGGGGAAATTTACGACAGGGCGATTCTGCAAAGCGAAGAAATTAACGGAAAAACGCGCAGAATGTATATGGGCGGAGATTATCGCCACTACTTCACAACCGCCGATTACGCGGGCACCGTGTTTTTCGACAGCGGCAAAACCACGCTTTCGGACGACGAAATAGTGATGGAAGTAAAGCAGCTTATAAACGCTTTGAAAAACGTTTATTACGACGACACGGGAATATGCGACAGGCTTGTCGGCATAGAAAATTCTTCCGACAATGAAGAAATCAAAGCGACGCTTTCGCCGCTTGTGAAAGACGCGAAAATCAAAATGCAGTGCGGCGGGACTTACAACCCGTATATTACGAAAATTTTAACGATAAAAGGTTACTTCTTCGATAACGGCGACGGCACGGTGGATTCAAGTTTTATCGGCGTGTCCGATAGTCTTGCCGCCGAAATCAAAAACGCGCCCGTCGGTAAATACGCAAGGGCGATTTCCGGCGAAAAACTTTCAAAATCCGACCTTGAAAAAGTTGTCGAGTTTTCAATGAAAAGCGAAGACGGCGTTAAGTATCCTTTGGTCAACTACGTCGTTTCGGCGGAAAATATGGTGGGCTCAATCATTGAAGCAGCCGCCAAAATTTTGTTGTACGTCGGCATCGGCGTTTTCGTATTCGCCGTCATACTGTTTATGACTTATATTTCGGCGTCGATATCCTACAAAAAACGAGAAATCGGCATTTTACGAGCCGTAGGAGCGCGTTCAAGTGACGTTTTCGGCATATTCTTTAACGAGGCGCTTGTGATTTCGCTTATCGTATTCGTGCTTGCGACGATAGGAAGCGGCGTTGTCGTTTCCGTTGTAAACTCGTCCCTGCGCGCAACCTACGGACTGCCGATAACCCTTTTAAGTTACGGTATTCGCGAGATCGGAATTATCCTTCTGGGCTGCATCGCCACGGCACTTTTCGCAAGCTTTATACCTGTACTTAGGATTGCCCGAAAGAAACCCGTCGACGCGATTAAAAACCGATAATTTGCGCCTTTTTGAGTTTTTCCGAGAACCTGAAAATCCGTGTACGCATTAGTACACTAGGATTTTCAGAACCCCGAAAGAAACGTCAAAAATCCATCAAATTCTCGGTTTTTAATGCATGTAATATTTGCTCTTTTTCGGCGGAACTTGAAAATCCGTGGAAATTGGGGACCCCGCGGGATACTGTGTACTCGCGGGGAAAAGGAGCACACAAGCAAAAGAGTGAGCGTTATCGTCCCCGATAACGTGATTTCAAAAGCGCAGTGTGCGACGCATTATCGGTTTTTAATGCTTGTATGTTTGCGCCTTTTCAGCGTTTTGGCAGGACTTGATAATTTGTGAGCAAAGGGGACCCCGCGGGATATTGTGTACCCGTGGGGGAAAGGAATAAACAAGCAAAAGACAAGCATTTTCGCTTTTGCGTAAAATGATTGGTCAAAAGCGCAGTTTATGACGCGCGACGTGGCAATCTCCCGGAAGGGTAACCTTGTTATAAACCAAAAAATTTAATTGTACTTTTGTGACGCATTCTCGGTTTTAATTTAATGATTTATATTACTCCGAAAATATCACAGTCGGTGATATATATAGCAAGAGTGTCATATTGACAGTTGTATAAAAAACAATAAAAGCAGGCGCGACAGGGAAAAAAAGTGGATACCCGTCCGTACGGCGCACACTGCACTTTTGAAATCGCATTGTCGGGGGCGACAATGCTCACTCTTATGCTTGTGTGCGCCTTTTCCCCACGCAAGTACAAAAGTATCTTGCGTGGGGTTTGTAATAAGGTTCCCTTCCGGGGGATTCTCACGTCGTTGCTATGCAACTCCTCAGAATGACATAAAGTGCGTTGCACGGAGTATTATAAAGAAAGTATGTAAATTTTTTATATTTCTTTCTAACAAGCAAACCCTTATTCTATTCCGTACGAAGTACTCTGTCATTGCGAGCGTAGCGTGGCAATCTCCCGGAAGGGCACGACTTGACAATAAAAAACGACCGTGGGAACGGTCGTTTTTTGTGGGCGCGTGAAAAATTATAAACTTCTCAGGACTTTGTTGACTTCCGCCATATCGCATTTGCCGGCGTATTCCGTCTTGAAGTGGCGCATTACGCTTGGCACCGATTTGTCGGGCAAGGTCATAATGACGGCTCTGATTTCGTCCTCGCTCATCATTTTGGGCAGATACTTTTCGATTGCCGCGATTTGGTTGTTCAAAGACAGCACGGTGTCGGCTCTGCCTGCCTTTTCAAAGGCGTCCTTTTCTTCAAAGAGTTCCTTTTGCGTTTTTTTCAGGATCTGGACGTAGTCGGCGTCGGACATTTCCTCGCCTTTGCTGCGTTTTTCGATATTGAAGAGCATAAGTTTGTTTATGAGCGCGTTAAAAGCCGTGACGGTATCTTTGTCGTGCGCCTTCATTGCTTCGATTTTTGCTTTTTTGAAATCGTCGATATTCATAAAATCACCTCGGGAAAATTATAGTCCTAAGGCGGCAGGAAAGTCAATAAAATGCAACTAATCGTCGTGAGCGGTTTTTAATGCGTTCAGCCAGATTGTTTTGTCAAAGCGGGTGTTTAAGGGACTTGTGGACGGCAAAAACAGGGCGGAATCCGAAAGATGTTTGTAATTTTTCAGGAATATTTCCTTTGCCTTTCCGCCGTTTAAGATAATTTTTTTGATTTTTGCATTGTCAAGGACTTTTTGTAAGTCCGCTACCTTATAATTTTTAATCGTGCTGTCAAGGCTGCCCGTTATTTCGCACTCGGCGACGACGTCCCAAAGGGCGATTTTGTGGTTTTTAAGCAGGGCTTGCTTTTCGCCTATCGTTTCGGGCGCGGGTTCGCCAAAGGCTTCTCCAAGTATTTTCCAGAATCTGTTTTGTTTGTTGCCGTAATAAAAGTTCGTCTCGCGCGAGATGACGCTCGGGAAACTTCCGAGAATCAATATTTCGCTGTTTTCGTCAAAGAACGGCAGAAATCCCTTGTAAATCATACTTGGATTATACAACAAAAAATGCGCGTGCGGTATTGATTTATCGAAAATTTCGGGATATAATATTTCCAAACGGAAGGTGAGAAAAATGATTTTATATTTTACGGGTACGGGCAATGCGAAATATATTGCCGAAAAAATCGCAAACGTAACGGGCGACGAAACGAAAAACATCGTGGCTTATACCCGCGATAACGAGAAATTTTTGCAAGGGGACGGGGAAAGACTTGTCCTTGTCAGCCCCGTGTACTACTGGGGTATTCCCGAATCGGTGAAAGGATTTCTGAAAACCCTGAAAACCGCGGGAAGATATTTCGCGATAGTTCTCGAATGTGGAGGAAGCACCGGGAACGCGCAGGGAGTGTGCGAAAGATACGTGCGTCCCGACGCGGTGTTCGGCGTTGTCGCGGTCGATAATTTTTGCCCGATGTTCAAAATCGAATCCGCCGAAGAAACGGAAAAACGACTTGACGCGCTTGACGAAAAAATCGCCGTTATCGCGGACAAAATCAGGAACGAAGAGAAGGGCGACTTCAATGCCGCAAAGGGAAGTTTTTATAAACTCAACACCGCGCTTTTGTATCCGCTTTACGAAAAATTCGGCGGAAGAAAAACAAAATTTTCGGCGTCCGACGACTGCGTAAATTGCGGACTTTGCGAAAGCATTTGCCCGGTGTCCGCAATAAAAATCGAGAACGGAAAGCCCGTATGGACAAAAGAAAAGTGCGATATGTGTTTGGGTTGTCTGTCAAGATGCCCGAAAAACGCAATCTCGATTAAGAAGTCTTTGAAAAACGGCCGCTACGTAAATCCGCGCGTCAAATTCTGAAAATCCCGAAAATAATTTTGAAAAAGCAGCCTTTTCAAGGCTGTTTTTTGTTGCCTTTTTATCATATCTTATATAAAATAACATTAAGTAATTTCTGTGTAGGTAAAGAGGATGCAAAAGAAGTTATCGAAGTTTTCACACGGTCTGAAAAAAATTCCCAAAGGTATCGTAAAACTCAAATGGGTGTTTCTCGTGCTGTTCGTCGCGCTGTCGATATTCGGCGCGGTGATGATTCCGCATACGAAAATCAACTATGACCTGACGGGGTATCTGCCCGCGAATTGCGATTCGTCAACCGCTCTCGAACTCCTGAAAAAAGAGTTTGACGACAAGGGCATGGCATACGTTATGGTAAAGGACGTTACGCCCGAAAAAGCAGGCGAAATCAAAACGAGACTGGAAAAAGTCGAAGGCGTCGCGACGGTTACTTACGTTGAGAGTATGAACTACAAAAACAACTCGGCACTCTATACCGTAACGCTGAAAGACTATGACTCGACGGCGGGTGCTTTCGACGCGGTAAAAGACGTAATCGACGCTTTATCCGACGAAAAAGCATATTTATCCGGTCAATCTGCATTTTCATACTACACAAAGCTTGAAACCGAACAAAGCATAATGAAGCTTGGAATCGCAATCGTCGTGATCATTCTTCTGGTTATGCTGTTCACGTCGAAGACTTATTTCGAACTCATCGTGCTTATCCTCGTTTTCGGCGCGGCGATGGCGATAAACATGGGGACGAATTTCTTGTTCGTCAACGGTATTTCTTACATTGCGAATCTGGTTGCGCTCGTGCTGCAACTCGCGCTGTCGCTTGACTACTCGATTATCCTTTTGCACCGCTATATGGAAGAAAGGGATAACGGCGAAGACGCAAAAACCGCAACGGTTACCGCACTTACGAAAGGGCTGCCCGAGATTCTGTCAAGTTCCCTTACGACGGTGGCGGGGCTTGCCGCGCTTATGCTGATGACGCTGTCAATCGGCTCGGAAATCGGGTTGTCGCTCGCAAAAGGTATCGTCATCTCTATGGCGACGGTCATATTCTTTATGCCGGCTCTTCTCGTGATTTTCGACAAACCCATTCAAAAAACCCGTCATAAATCTTTCGTGCCGAACATAACGAAGCCCGCGCGTGCAATCGTCAAAGCAAGGAAAGTTATCGTGCCGGCGTTTTTGCTTATCGCAATCCTTGCGGGAGTCGCGCAGGGTTTCAACAAATATTCGTTCAACTACAACAGCGGCTCGCTTATCGTCGCGCCGAAAAAGGTCATCGAAGAAACGGGCTTCGGCACGCTTAACTCGCTTGTCGTGGTTGTGCCGAAAGGCGACGCCGAAAAAGAACGCCAACTTGTGAAATACGTGGAGTCTTTCGACCTTATCGACAAATCGCAGACGACCGCGCTGTCGACAATCAACGTGTATTCTTTCATCGACGCGGATTCTTCGGAAACGCTGTATCTTACCGACGAATTGTCCAAGGCGGAAATACTTGCCTTAATCGATAAAATTCCCGCGGAAACCGACAAAGATAAGGAAAAGGTAGCCTTGATGAAAAACTTTGCGAACACCTGGTTTAACGAATACGTCGGAAAATATATGCCCGAAGGCACCGACAAAGAAACCGCAAAAGTCAGGCTTATCGACCTTCTGGACTTCGCCGTCCGCGAAAAACTGAACAGCATTTCGCCGCTTTTGAACGGAAACGAAGAAATTAAAACATATCTCGATCAGGTCAAACAAATTTCCTTTGCAAAGGCTAATCTCGAATCCGAAAACTATTCCCGCATCACGTTCAACATCAACGGCGGGGTGGAAGACGACGACGTGTTTGAACTTGTCAAAACCTTGAAATCGGGTGTGTCCGACTTTTACGAGGAAAGATATATCACCGGCGAAAGCGTCGTGTGCTATGAGATGAGCGAATATTTTATGAAAGACAACCTTATGGTGTGTCTGTTCACCGATTTGTTCATTCTGGTTATATTGCTTATAACGTTCAGGAATATTTCGCTTCCGATAATCCTTATTCTTGCGATTCAGGGCGGAATTTTCATCAACTTTGCGATTCCGTTCTTGTCCAAGACGTCGATTTCGTTCATCGGCTACCTCATAATAAGCGCGATACAGATGGGCGCGACAATCGACTACGCAATCGTGCTTACCAACAGATACCGCGGCATAAGGAAAGATTTTACCGACCGCTATGACGCAATGGCTGCCGCAACAAACGCCGTGTTCCCGACAATTCTGACGTCGGGCGTCATTCTTACGGCAACTGGCTTCGTTATGAGCATGCTGTCGTCGGGTGTGGTGGCGCAACTCGGGCTTTTGCTGGGCGTAGGCACGCTGACGTCGATAATCATCGTGTTGTTCGTCCTGCCGTCGCTTCTTCTGGTGACAGAGAAAGTCGTCGATAAAACCGACTTTTCAAAACTGTTCAGGAGAAAACAAAAAGCCGCCGTCGAAGAAGTTACGCTAAGCCTCGACTTCACGGAGCCTTCCGACAACGCCGTAAAGGCACAGAAAACCGAAAACGAACAAGGTTGATTTTGCCGGCGAAAATGAGTTGACAAAAAAGATATTTCGCATTATCATTTTCATATCGATATAAAAGGGCGTATTATGAAAAACTTCGTCGAAAACAAGTTTTATTACTATTACTTTCAAAACAACGTTTCATTCTGCAAGGGACGCTGAAAGTCGACGCACTTTTTTTTCAGGTAAGTTAGCGATTCCTTTGCGGAATCGCTTTTTTTATACGAAAAACCGCGCCGATTTGCAATATATACGGAAAACGGCGCGAAATATGTGAAAAAACGATGGTTTTATAATCAAAATTGATTATAATGGAAAAGACAGAGGATTATATGAAAGATATTTTGGACGCAAGGAACGAAATCAACGAAATCGACAAACAAATGGCGCAGCTGTTCCAGAAAAGAATGGAAGCCGTGAAAGACGTTGCCGTGTATAAAAAGGATAACGGTTTGTCCGTCCGCGACCTTTCCCGCGAGGCGGAAGTCGCAAAACGCAATTCAAAATTCGTCACGGACGAAAGTCTGAAACCGTATTACGTCGACTTCATCAGAAACACGATCGACGTGTCCTGTAAGTATCAGGAATCGCTGCTTCGGAATATGACCGTCGCGTACTGCGGCGTTGAGGGGGCGTTTGCACACATCGCCGCGAAGAAAATGTTCCCGACCGCGACGTACAAGCCCTGCGCGACTTTTTCGGAGGCGTACGAGGGCGTCGAGAAGGGTGATTACGACTGCGCCGTGCTTCCGCTTGAAAACAGTTACGCCGGGGAAGTCGGCGAGGTTATGGATTTGACCTTTTCGGGCGATCTGCATATAAATCAGGTTATCGAAGTGCCGATCACGCACAATCTTCTGGCATTGCCCGGCGCAAGCGTCGACACGATAAAAACCGTTGTGAGCCACCCGCAGGCGCTCATGCAGTGCGCGGATTTTATAAAGAAAAACAATTTTGAGGTCAAAGCGTATTCCAACACCGCGCTTGCCGCAAAGTTCGTCAAAGACAGCGGCGACAAAACGATTGCCGCGATTGCCTCAGACGAAACCGCAAACGTTTTCGGGCTCGATATCATTGAAAAAAGCGTCAACGACGTGAAAACCAACACAACGAGATTCGCCGCGTTTTCAAGGGTTGAAAATACGCCGTTTTGCCTTACGAAAAGAGAAAACGAAAACTTTATTCTGGTGTTCACGGTGCAGAACGAATCGGGCGCGCTCGCAAGCGCGTTGAACATAATCGGCGCACACAACTTCAATATGCGCGCGCTTCGTTCCCGTCCGATGAAAAACCTGAAATGGAATTACTATTTTTACATCGAGGCGGAAGGAAACGTCAATACGCAAAACGGAAAAGAACTTATGCAAGAGCTGTCCGCGCTTTGCGCCAAGCTGAAACTTGTCGGCAGCTACTTCTCGGACGAGGGATACGAAAAATGATTATACCCGTAAATCTTGACGAAAAATACGACGTCATCGTCGAAAACGGCGCGCTTGACGACGCGGAAAAACACTTTAACCTTAACAGAAAGGTTCTGGTTCTTACCGACGACGGAGTGCCCGAAATGTACGCCGAAAAAGTCGCAAAAAAATGCGAAACCCCCGTTGTCGTGACACTTAAACACGGCGAAGAAAGCAAAAACTTCGACAACTTCAAACATATCCTTTCCGTTATGCTTGAAAACTCGTTTTCAAGGAAAGATTGCGTTGTGGCTGTCGGCGGCGGCGTTGTCGGGGATATCGGCGGATTCGCCGCGTCGTGTTATATGCGCGGCGTCGATTTTTACAACGTGCCGACAACCCTTTTGTCGATGGTGGACTCGTCAATCGGCGGGAAAACTGCAATCGACTTTATGGGCGTGAAAAACGTTGTCGGCTCATTTTATCAGCCGAAAGCGGTCGTGGTCGACCCTCGCGTTTTAAGCACGCTTGACGACAGACAATTTTACGCAGGGCTTGCGGAGTCGATAAAAATGGCGGCGACGTCGGACGCATCGCTTTTTGAATTTATCGAAGACGCCGACGTGAAACGCGACGTGAAAGAAATCATCGAAAGGTCGATACTCATCAAAAAAGCCGTCGTGGAAAAGGACGAAAAAGAAGAGGGATTAAGAAAGGTTCTGAACTTTGGCCATACCGTCGGACACGCAATCGAAAGCGCGGAGCAGGGTAAACTTTTGCACGGCGAATGCGTTGCGACTGGTATGCTGTACGCATGCTCCGACGGTGTAAAAACGCGCCTTGAAAACCTCATGACACAGTTTGGACTTCCTATAAAAACCGAAAAAACGGCGGCGCAACTTCTGCCGTACATCACGCACGACAAAAAAGCGAGCGGCGGAAAAATCTCGACGGTGTACGTCGACGAAATCGGAAGTTTCAAATTTATCGACCGCACCGCGGAAGAAATACTTTTAATATCGGAGAAAAAGAAATGAAAAACACGTTCGGAAACAGCATTTCGCTTACCGTATTCGGCGAAAGTCACGGCGAATGCGTCGGCGCGGTTATCGACGGACTCGCGGCGGGAATCGTCGTTGACGAAAACCTGATAAGGGAAGACCTTAAAAGGCGCGCTCCATCGACAAGCACGGACACCGCGCGCCGCGAAAACGACAATTTCAAAATAATGAGCGGCGTGAAGGGCGGCAGGACGACGGGCGCTCCGATTTGCGTGATTGTCCCAAACGAAAATACGAAAAGCGGCGACTACGATTACGGTATAGCGCGGCCGTCGCACGCCGATTACACGGCGTTTTGCAAATATCACGGATATGAAGATTACCGCGGCGGCGGACACTTTTCGGGGCGCGTAACGGCAGGGATAGTTGCTGCCGCTTCGATTGTAAAAAGCGCGCTGGAAAGCATCAAAATATACATTGCGACGCACATCATTGAATGTGCGAATGTGCAGGATAAGCCGTTTAACGACATCAAAAACGAGATATTAACCATTAAATCTGCAACATTCCCCGTTATCGACAAGGCACAAGGGAAAAAGATGCAGGAAGAAATCGAAAAAGCGAAAGCCGACGGCGACAGCGTCGGCGGCGTCACCGAAACCGCAATAATCGGATTGCCCGAAGGCGTCGGCGAGCCGTGGTTCGACAGTGTTGAAAGCATACTCTCGCACGCGCTGTTTTCAATCGGAGGCATTAAGGGTGTGGAATTCGGCAACGGCTTTGAAATGACAAAAATGAGAGGAAGCGCCGCAAACGACGCGTTCGTTTTGGAAAACGGGAAAGTCGTAACGCTTACGAATAACAACGGCGGCGTAAACGGCGGCATCACCAACGGTATGCCTGTGGTTTTCAAGTGCGCCGTAAAACCCACGCCGTCCATTTACAAAACGCAGAAAACGGTCAATTTTTTGAAAAACGAAGAGACCGAAATCAATATTCGCGGCAGACACGATCCCGCGATAATAAGAAGGATTTGTCCCGTTATCGACGCGGTCGCAGCGCTTGCCGTCGCCGATCTTCTGCAACAAAAATACGGCGCGGACGTCATGACAAAAGGTATCGGGAAATGAAATACGGGCTCATCGGAAAACCGCTCGGACACAGTTTCTCGCGCGAAATACACGCACTTATTGCGGACTACGATTATCGTCTTCTGGAAATCGACGAGGACGAGTTGCCGCGCTTTTTTCAAGAACGCGATTTTTCGGGCATAAACGTTACGATTCCTTACAAGCAGGCTGTGATTCCGTTTCTGGACGAAATATCCGACGAGGCGAAAAAAATCGGCGCGGTGAACACGATTGTCAAAAAGGAAGGGAAACTTTTCGGATTCAACACCGACTTTTTCGGTATGTGCGCGCTCATCAAAAGCACGGGGCTTGACCTTGAAAACAAAACCGTTCTGATACTCGGCACGGGCGGCACGTCGAAAACCGCCGTTGAGGTTTCAAAAAGCCTTGGGGCAACGGAAATCGTGAAAGTGTCAAGAAAAAAGTCTTCGGACACGGCGACATACGACGAAGCGTACGAAAAGTATTCGGGCGCGGACGTCATCATAAATACGACGCCTGTCGGAATGTTTCCAAACGCCGACAAAACGCCCGTCGATATTAAAAAATTCAAAAAATTGCAGGGTGTTATCGACGCGGTTTACAACCCGCTTCGCACAAATTTCGTGCTTGACGCCGAAAGTATCGGCGCGAAAGGGCGCGGCGGACTGTATATGCTTGTGGCGCAGGCTGTTTATGCGTCGGCGTTGTTTCTGGATAAAACCGCAGACGAGAACGTCATCGACAAAACGTACGCCCGCATACTGAAAGAAAAGCGCAATATCGTGCTTTGCGGTATGCCGTCTTCCGGAAAAACGACCGTCGGGAAAGAAATTGCAAAAGTTTTTGGCAAAAAGTTTATTGACACCGACGACGTCGTGGTTGAAAAACGGAAGGAATCCATAAGCGATATTTTTGAAAAGTACGGCGAAGGGGAATTTCGGAAGGAAGAGCGGCTTGCAATCGAGGAATTGTCAAAAGAGAATGGACTTGTTATCGCAACGGGCGGCGGCGCGGTACTGGACGAAAACAACGTATGCGCGCTCAGACGAAACGGCGTAATTCTGTTTCTGGACAGAAGCCTTGAAAACCTTGTCGCAACTGCCGACAGACCATTGTCCAAGGACAAGGAAAAACTCAAAAATCTTTTTGAAAAAAGATACGACGTTTATAAGTCGTGCGCGGACGCGGTAATCCCCGCAGACGGCGAAATCGCCGACGTAGTCGAAAAAATAAAAGGAGTTTTATTATGAAATTTCTTATTCTGAACGGACCGAACATCAATATGCTGGGCATAAGAGAGCCCGAAATTTACGGAGAAGAAACGTACGATGCCCTTGTCGAAAAGGTCAAAGAGCACGCGGAAGAAATCGGCGTGGAGGTCGAGTTTTTCCAGTCGAACCACGAAGGCGCGCTCATCGACGAAATCCAGCGCGCGTACTTTTCGCAAGTTGACGGCATCGTGTTCAATCCCGCGGGATATACGCATACGAGCGTTGCGCTTGCCGACGCCGTGAAAGCCGTGTCGATACCCACCGTCGAGGTGCATATTTCGTACGTCAGCGAAAGGGAAACGTACAGACAGATAAGCTTCGTCCGCGCGGTCGCAATCGACACCGTCGAAGGGCAAGGGCTTGGCGGTTACCTTATCGCGATGGACGCGCTCAAAAATCATCTTATAAATAATGAAGGTTAAAATTCTGCCGTCAAAAACGTCGGGCGAAGTTTCGGCGCCGCCGTCAAAAAGTTTTGCTCACCGATATCTTATCGGCAGCGTTTTGTCGTGCGGAAAGTGCGTGATAAAAAATATTGCGGACAGCGACGATATTTCGGCAACGCTTTCGTGCATCGAACAACTTGGCGGAAGCGTAACGAAAGACGGAAATATCGTGACCGTTATTCCGACAAACGAAAAGCAAATCGAAAACGCGGTTTTCGACTGCAAAGAAAGCGGCAGTACGCTGAGGTTTTTTATCCCCGTAGTGCTTGCGACAGGCGCGAAAAACTGCACGTTTTTAGGGAGCGAACGACTGCTTGCGCGCGGGATAAAGGAATACGAAAAACTTTTTGAAAACAGCGACGTAATAATAAAATCCGACGAAAAATCAATCGAAGTAAACGGAAAACTAACGGCATGGAATTACGAAATAAGCGGCGAGGTCAGCAGTCAATATACAACCGGAATGTTGTTTGCATTGTCGGTACTTGACGGCAAAAGCACGCTTAAAATCACGGGAAATGTCGAAAGCCGCGCTTACGTCGACATGACGATAAAAGTTTTGAAAGACTTTGGCGCGGATATTACGGAAACCGAAAAAAACTTTTTTGAAATAAACGGAAAAGGACGGCTTTCGCCCGGCGAATTTACAGTTGAAGGCGACTGGTCAAACGCCGCGTTTTTAATTGCGCTTTCCCGCCTTTTGGGGACAATAAGCGTTTCGGGGCTCAACGAAAATAGCGTGCAGGGCGACAGATTTTTAAGCGTCGCATTTGACGCGCTGGACGGCGAAAACGCCGAAATCGACCTTAAAGACTGTCCCGACCTTGCGCCGATACTTTTTGCGTACGCCGCATATAAAAACGGCGGAAGGTTCACAAACACAAGGCGGTTAAGGGTGAAAGAAAGCGACCGCGCAAACGTTATGGCGGAAGAACTGAAAAAATTCGGCGCAAATGTTAAAGTGTACGAAAACAGCGTTGAAATTGAAAAAACGCAACTTAAACCGCCGATTATGCCGCTTTGCGGTCACAACGACCACCGCATCGTAATGGCGCTTTCGGTGCTTGCGGCAGTGCTTGGCGCGGAAATCGACGGGGCGGAGGCAGTGAACAAAAGTTATCCCGATTTCTTCCGCGTCATAAAAAAAGCAGGAGTAAACGTATATGAAATTCGATAAAAACACAAAAATTCTGATCGTAGGGCTTGGACTTATCGGCGGCAGTTACGCAAAGGCGTTGTCGGACGAAGGATACTTCGTCGGCGCAATCGACAAAAAGAAAAGTTCGGTCGAGTACGCGTTGAAAAACGGGCTTATACAGGTTGGCGAGACAAGTGTGAAAAAAGATTTCGTAAAAGACTTTGACCTTATCGTTTTTGCGCTGTATCCGCACGATTTCATAAACTGGATCAAGGAATATCAATCATCAATAAAGTCGGGCGCGCTTATCACCGACGTTACCGGTGTGAAGTCGTTCGTCGTCGAAAACGTGCAGAAAATTCTTCGTGGCGACTTGGAATTCGTGGGGGCGCATCCGATGGCAGGCAAAGAAGTCAGCGGCGTCGAAAACGCCGATTCGAAAATCTTCGTCGGGGCAAATTACATCGTGACGCCCACGAAAAAGAATACAGACGAAAACGTGCAGGCGGTGAAAGATCTCGGCCGCGCGCTCGGTTTTGAAAGGATATCGTCGCTTTCGCCCGAAGAGCACGACGAAACGGTGGGGTTTTTGTCGCATCTGACGCATTGCATCGCCGTATCGCTGATGGTATCCAAAAAGTCGCACCATCTTGCCGAATACACGGGCGATTCCTTCCGCGACCTTACCCGCATCGCAAAAATCAACGACGAAATGTGGAGCGAACTTTTCCTTGCAAACAAGGACGAACTCTTAAAACAAATGGACCTGTTTGAAGAAAAATTCAACCAACTGAAAGAAGATATCAAAAACGATAATCGTGAAAAAATAAGAGAAACGCTGCGCGAATCCACGGCGCGCCGCAAAGTGTTTGACAAAGACGCAAAGGAGACAAAATAAATGAATCTCGAATTCAAAAGAAAACTGCCGACGTTGCAGGAAATCAAGGCGATGTATCCGCTTGACGACGCGCTTGCGGCGCACAAAAAAGATACCGACGCCACACTCAAAAACATTTTTTCGGGGAAGGATAACCGCCTGCTTCTGGTAATCGGGCCGTGTTCCGCCGACAGAGAGGACGCCGTTCTCGACTATATTTCAAGGCTCAGGCGCGTGCAGGAAAAGGTCGCCGACAAAATCGTCATCGTGCCGCGCATTTATACCAACAAACCGCGCACGACCGGCGACGGTTACAAGGGAATGCTGCACCAGCCCGATCCCAACGCCGACGAAAATATGCTGAAAGGGCTGATCGCCATAAGGAAATTGCACATAAAGGCACTTAACGAAACGGGATTTTCCTGCGCGGACGAAATGCTTTATCCCGAAAACCATCTGTATCTGTCCGACGTTTTGTCGTACGTTGCGGTCGGCGCAAGGTCGGTTGAAAACCAATTCCACAGGCTCACGGCAAGCGGGCTCGATATTCCCGTCGGCATGAAAAACCCGACAAGCGGCGATTTGTCCGTTATGATGAATTCGATACGCGCGGCGCAGCATCCGCACACGTTCGTGTATTCGGGGTGGGAAGTGAACAGCGCGGGAAATACGCTCGCGCACGCGATTCTGCGCGGTTCGGTGGATAAAAACGGACAGGCAATCCCGAATTACCATTACGAAGACCTTATCAAACTTTGCGATCTATACGCGAAAAGCGGGCTTGAAAATCCCGCCGTCATCGTCGATACCAACCACTCGAATTCGGCAAAAAAATTCGACGAGCAACCGCGCATCGCAAAAGAAGTGTTGCACAGCACGCGTTATTCCAAAGGTATCGGGAAAATGGTGAAAGGGCTGATGATTGAATCGTATATCGAAGACGGCTCGCAACCGTCGGACGGCAAAATTTACGGAAAATCCATCACCGACGCATGCCTCGGGTGGGATAAAACCGAAAGGCTTATTTACGATATTGCGGATTTAAGATAAAAAAATTAACTATAAATTCATTATTCTTTAAAAAAAACGAAAAATAAAAGCGCGGACAAAACGTCCGCGCTTTGTATTATACAACCGTATTAAAAGAATCTTGCGACAAGGTCTTTGGAGTATTGCACCGTTTCTTCCATATCGCCGAAGCTCATGATTTCGCCGGCATAATATGTATTGAGCTGACCTTGCATACTTTCGACTTTTTCGTACCAGCCGTCGGCGTAGTCTTTCTCAAACACGTGGGGGAAGTAATACCACTTTCTCTCATAGACGCATTTGTCGATGTCGATGCCGCAAAGTTTCATATCGTCCCAAGCCATCTTTTTCGCTTCTTCGTAGGTTTTGAGTTCCTTACCCTTGTAGTTGCGCAGGACGTAAGTTGTAAGAACCTGATTGGGTTCGTCCTTCCATCTGTGATAGAACACCATAAGGTGACCGAGTCTTTCGGGAACCATGTTGTCGAAGAGATAGCCCGACATATCGGGGTAATAAGTGCCTTTCTTGCAGGTGATTGCGGTGACGTCGTAGCGTTCGTAATCGATTTTTGCGAAAAGCGCTTTTTCCTGTTCGGTCGCATCGAAGTAGGACGGCAGATATTGCAGGGGAGCGGTGACGATGATTTTGTCATATTCTTCCATTTTGTCGCCGATATAAACCTGAACTTTGCCGTTTTCACGCGTAACTTTCGTGATGTTGACGTTGAGGCGAGCGGGGTGTTGAAGTTTCTCGTTGACCGCTTCGTAAATGCTTTGCGTGCCGTCTTTCCACGTCCACAAATCCTTGTTTACGAAGTACATTGCGGTTGCAAAGTCAAGGTATTTCATGACGTATGCCGCGGGGATTTCGTCAAAGAAGCCGTATCCGAACGCGGTGTAAGGCCCGATCCAGATTTCCTGCGCAAGTTCAACCTTGTTGAGTTTGCAGAAATCCTTGAAGTTCATGCACAGATCTTTGAGGTTGGGGTTTTCGCCGACAACGTGTTCGCCGGTGACCGGATCGTACCCGTCGTATTTACCCTCGGAAATTCCCTTGTGACCGGTGTATTGATATCCCTTGTACTTGGTCGCAAGAAGCGTGCCGAGTTTTTTGACCTGTGATTTCATCTTCAAAAGATGCGGGATAAGCAGGGGGTTTTTCTTCGGATTGAACGGATCGTACGGTTTTCCGTTCATTTTGCGATACGCACGTTCGAGTTTCGGTCCGTTGTGATCGACGCCGCCGAATAATTCAAGCTCATGCACGGCGTAATACGTCGGGCAACCCATAATCGCGCCCATTTCAAATCGCTTTCCGTCATGATACGGAGAGTGGCATTTTCCGCCGACGTGGTCTTCTTTTTCAAGAATCGAATAATCGGTATAACCGTTCTTTTCAAGATGAACTGCCGCGCTTAATCCCGCGGGACCGGCGCCGATGATACAAATCTTTTCATTCTTTGCCATAATAATCTCCTTGAACTAAGTAAGTCTTGCGACCTACAAATTATTTTTCTTATAAAACAATTATACCACCTATTTTTACAATGTAAATACTTTTGTTAAAATTTTGACGAAAAATATCGAAAAGTTGCGTTTAAGTATTCACAACGTAATTTCGGCGTGGTATAATGAGATTGATTTAAGAGGTGAAAAAATGAAATTTACGTCTTTTGTTCAACTTTTACACAGCGGTGCGACGAATTATCCCGACAACGTTGCGCTCTTGTACGACGAGGGCGGAACGACGGTCAAAAAAACGTACGCGCAGTTATACGCCGACGTCAAAGACCGCGTCCGCGCGCTTGAAAGTATGAAAGAAACCTGCGTGGGTATTCTCGAAGCGCCGTCGGAAAAATGGCTTGTCGATATGTTCGCGTGCGTGATTGCCGGAAAGCAAACGGTGCTACTCGACGCGATGTCGGACGCCGCGACGCTCCAAAAATGCGTTCTCGCAACCGACGTCGAAACTATTCTCACCGACAACCTGACCGCGCCGTATGCGACCGCTTTGACGTTTTGCCCGCATACGCTGAACAGGACGGACGGAGAAGGCGATATATTGTTTTTCACGTCGGGCACTACGGAGTCCTCAAAAGCGGTGGTGCTGACCTCGAAATCCCTTTGCGCCAGCGCCTGGAACGGACAGGAAAGATGCCCGTGCAACGAAAACGACAATCTGCTTTGCGTGCTTCCGCTCACTCACGTGTTCGGGTTCGTATGTTCGATGCTGTGGCCGTTGTCGCAGGGCGCGTGCGTGTCGTTGACAAGGGGGCTTCGTTATCTCCCGTTCGACGCGAAATATTTCAACCCGACGATTATATCCGTCGTGCCGTCCGTGTTGAAATTCCTTTTGAACTTCAACGCGCTTAACGATAATTTGCGTATGGTGCTTGTCGGCGCGGGCCCCGCAAGCGAGCAGGTGCTGGACGCCGTGAAAGCAAAGGGCGTCGAAATCCGCTTTGGCTACGGGCTGACCGAAACGTCAAGCGGCGTTGCCATAAGCACGGGCGAAAATCCGTTTGCGATGACGCCGTGTCCCGACGACGAAATCACGCTTTCGGGCGACGGCGAAATATTGATAAAATGCCCCGAATGTATTATGAAAGGGTATTATAAAAACAAAACCGCAACCGACGAAGTGCTGATAAACGGCGTGTTCCATACGGGCGATCTCGGCAAATTCGACAAAGACGGCAACCTTTATATCACGGGCAGAAAAAAAGATATCCTCGTCCTTGAAAACGGCACGAAAATTTATCTTGCCGAGTGGGAGGCGGATCTTCAAAAAGCATTGAATATCGACGATATCGCGCTCGCGCAAAAAGACGGCGTCGTGACGTTGTTCGTCGGCGACAAGGACGGCAATATCGACAAGGACGACGTGAAAAACAAAGTAAACGAATTCAACAAAACAAAATCTTTCGACCGACAAATCGGGGACGTCTGCATCATGCCGCACGCCCTTGAAAGGACGGCGACGGGCAAAATAAAACGCTGGGCTTTATAACGACGTATTCTACACAAAGGAGTATAAAAATGCAAGTCACAAAACAAGAAATTCAGGACAACCTTACAAAGTTGGTGAAACAATACGTTCCTTCTCTTCAAAACGAAGAAATCACGCGCGAAACCCCCATCAATTCAAAGGGGTACGAATCGCTCAATTACATATATATCGTATGCACGCTTGAAAGCGACTACAACGTAAAAATTCCCGATAAGGTGTGGATGAAACTACGCAGCGTCGGCGAAGTCGTGGACGTAGTTTACGATATGGCAACGAAAAAATAATTTTGCGGAATTTTGCAAAACAGCCGCTTAATCATACCAAAAATATGGATAAAGTCAACGATTTAATATATACGGTCCGCAAGAAGATGCTTGCCGACGACGTTACGATGTTTCGGAAATTGCGCCCGTCGGTGCTTTTAAGGCTAATTCAGGAAATATCCATCGCACACACCGAAGCACTTGGCGCAGGCAGGGCGAAAACGCTTGACAAAGGCGTTTTGTGGGTTGTCGCAAGAATGAAAATCGAAATAAGCAGGCTCCCTTCTTACGACGAAACCGTTACCCTTGAAAGCTTTGCGGGCAAGACTTTGCGCGTGCTTTTTCCGCGGTATTACGAAATGCTGGACGAAAGCGGAAATACGCTTGTCAAAGCAAGCGCGGTATGGCTCCTGATGGACGAAAAAACAAGGCATATGGCGTTCCCCGAAGAGTATGGCGTTGAGATCCCGTCCCTTGAAAAAGATATCGGGATTTCTCTTCCGTGCGGCGTTTCGCCGGGCACTCAGAAAAACAAGAAAAATTTCGTGGCGTCATACAGCAGGGTTGACATCAACGGACATATGAACAACAGCAAATACGTCGACGAAGCCGAAGACTTGCTCGGCGCGGAATACCTTGAAACTCACGAAATGAAGTCGCTTGAAATCGAGTTCAAGTCCGAGATAAAATACGGCGCGCACGTACGTTTGGAATACACGATAAACGGTGACGAACTTACCATGGCGGGATACGTGAGAAAACGCCCGTGTTTTGCGCTCACGGCAAAGTTTGCGTGCACGGAACAGAAGTAAATTATTTTTGTGATTTTCAAGTACGCGATATTAAAAATATTTGACGATACCGCGCGATTATGATAAAATGCAGGCAAATAAGGGAGTAATCGGCACCCTTCACCCGGGGTGTAATAAAGCCGCTAACACGAGCGCAAACTCCGGTTTTATTTGAAATGATGAGACTTATCCATAAGGATAGGTCTTTTTTATTTTCCGAAAGCCGGAACAAAACGATATCGACCTTACGAAAAAGAAAAAACGTTACAAACAAAATTTTTAACAATAGATACAGGAGTTTTTATGAAACACTATCTTGAAAACATCGACGAAGTTTGTCGGGACGTGAAAACGGGCGTCGACGGCATAACTTCGCAAGAGGCGGAATCTCGTCTTGAATCAAACGGCAAAAACAAACTTGCCGAGGGTAAAAAAGAGCCGATTATTCTGCGTTTGTTAAAGCAGTTTATCGAGCCGATGACGCTGATACTCATCGTTGCCGCGATAATTTCGGGTATTCTGACTGCGGTCAACAATTCTTCCGGCGGCAAAAAAGAGTTTCCGTCCGACGTCATCATAATAATGGCGGTCGTCATCATCAACGCGGTTCTCGGCGTCGTGCAGGAGAGCAAGGCGGAAAAAGCCATCGACGCGTTGCAAAAAATAGCCGCCGCCACGTCAAAGGTCATAAGGGACGGAAAACTCGTCGTCGTAAAAAGCGAAGACCTGGTCGTTGGCGACGTTATCGTCCTTGAAGCGGGCGACGCGGTTCCGGCGGACGCGCGAATTATCGAGTGCGCGAGTATGAAAGCCGAAGAAGCCGCGCTCACCGGCGAGTCCGTTCCCGTGCTTAAAACGTCGGACGCCATAAGCGCACAAAGCGGGGAAGTACCTCTCGGCGACAGGAAAAACATGGTATTTATGGGCAGCACCGTCGTTTACGGCAGAGGCAAGGCGGTTGTCGTCGCAACGGGTATGGACACCGAAATGGGTAAAATCGCGACCGCGCTCACTCAGGCGAAGGAAAGCAAAACGCCCCTTCAACAAAAACTTTCGCAACTCAGCAAAGTGCTTACGTATCTCGTAATCGGCATTTGCGCGGTGATTTTTGCGGTCAGTATGATTCGCGCCGCCGCCACAGGAACGCTTAAAGCGAACACTGCCGCGACGATACTCGACACGTTTATGGTTGCGGTATCGCTTGCCGTTGCGGCAATTCCGGAAGGTCTTGCGACGGTTGTAACGATCGTGCTTTCAATAGGCGTAACCAACATGTCAAAGCGCAACGCGATAATAAGAAAACTCACCGCTGTCGAAACGCTCGGATGCACGCAAATCATCTGCACGGACAAAACGGGCACGCTTACTCAAAATAAAATGACGGTTGTCGACCATTATGGCAGCGACGAAAATCTGCTTGCAAACGCAATGTCGCTTTGCTCTGACGCCGAGTTCGACAAGGACAAAGGAGAGGCAGTCGGAGAACCTACCGAGTGCGCGCTTGTCAATTACGCGGCGACGCTCGGACTCGATAAAAACAAACAAAAAGAGATTTATCCCCGCATAGGCGAAATACCGTTCGATTCCATGCGTAAGATGATGACCACCGTCCACAAGGACGAAAACGGCAATATTCTGCAATTCACGAAAGGCGCGCCCGACGAAATTGTCAAACGCTGTTCGTTTTATCTCAAAGACGGAAAAGCGGTTAAAATGGACGAAGGGAAACGCAATGAAATTCTCGCCGCAAACAAAGAGATGGCGGACAGGGCGCTTCGCGTGCTTGCAGCCGCTCAAAAACGTCTTGATTCTGAAAAAAGCGAATATACCACCGAAAACGACGAAAAAGATATGTGTTTCGTGGGGCTTGTGGGTATGATAGATCCCGTTCGTCCCGAGGTCAAGCCTGCAATCGACGAGTGTAAAAAAGCGGGTATTCGTCCCGTTATGATCACGGGCGACCATAAGGATACCGCGGTTGCCATCGCAATGCAACTTGGGATTATCTCCGATCCGTCGCAGGCAATCACGGGCGCGGACCTTGACAAAATCAGCGACGAAGATTTCGCAAACGATGTGGAAAAATATTCGGTTTATGCCCGCGTGCAACCCGAACACAAAACAAGAATCGTCAACGCTTGGCGCGCAAAAGGATACATAACCGCAATGACCGGCGACGGCGTCAACGACGCTCCGTCAATCAAAAACGCCGACATCGGCGTGGGTATGGGCATCACAGGTACCGACGTCACAAAGAACGTCGCGGATATGATACTCACCGACGACAACTTCGCGACAATCGTTTCGGCAGTGGGCGAGGGAAGACGTATTTATGACAATATCCGCAAATCCATTCAGTTCTTGCTGGCGTCCAATCTTTCGGAAGTGCTGTCCATTTTCATTGCAACGCTTGCCGGGTTCACCATATTTAAGCCCGCGCATCTGCTTTGGATAAATCTCATTACGGATTGCTTCCCGGCTCTTTCGCTCGGTATGGAATCCGCAGAAAGCGACGTTATGAGCCGTCCGCCCAGAAACAGCAAAGACGGCATCTTCGCAAACGGTATGGGCTTTGCAATCGGATATCAGGGCATACTTATCACCCTGATTACAATCGCGTCCTATTTCATCGGCGCGGAAGCTCTTGCGAAAATGCACCACGCGGAAGCAATCGCAAACGGCGCGTACAGCGCGGAAATGCTCGGCTCGTCAATGGCGTTTCTGACGCTTTCGATGGCGGAAATCTTCCATGCGTTTAATATGCGCTCTTTGCACGGCTCGGTTTTCAAAATCAAAAAACGCAACTGGTGGCTCTGGGGAGCGGGCATACTCTCGTTGCTGCTCACAACCCTCGTCGTTGAGATCAGACCGCTTGCGGACGCCTTCGACCTTGCAAAACTCGACGGGACGGAATACGCCATTGCCATCGCGCTCGCATTTTCCATTATTCCGATGGTAGAGTTGGTTAAGGCAATCGCTCGCGCCGTCCGCAAAAAGAAAGGGATTGTCCTTTCCGCGTAATCGACAGCCAAAAACAGAATAATATCCAAAGTCGTTCCGGAACAAATAATATTTGTGTCAAAGCTTGTGTCAAAGGGTGATTTTGGGTGACAAAAGAAGAAGTCCGATGAGCCTGTAACAACCTGGTGTTCATCGGACTTCTACGTTGGTGGAGATGAGGGGGTGCGTAGCAAACAACGTTTGCGTAATAGCGAAGCAATGTCGCACACTGTGCTTTTGAAATTGCATTATCGGGGGCGATAATGCTCACTCTTTTGCTTGTGTGCTCCTTTTCCCCAAAAGTACAAAAGTATCTTTTGGGGTCCCCTGAATATCGCAAAAGCGATCGTCTACGCTCAACGCTTTGTTGCAAGCAACAATGCTACGCATTCGTGCGACAAATCGCACAATCGTTGGCTATGTCCGCTGCGCTCGATTTCCGCAAATGCAAGCGCTTGCTTCTCTCTTCGCTTGCGGTCAGCCCGCAGGGGTTCACGCCGCAGGCGGCACGGCATCGCCGTGCAGAGCCCCCGAAAAGAAAAAGAACCCGATAAAATCGGGTTCGTTTTTTTCAGCTGTGGTGGAGATGAGGGGGTGCGTAGCAAACAACGTTTGCGTAATAGCGAAGTGAGCGAGTTTACTCGCATAAACGCAGCGCCAGCCCGAAGGGGTTCACGCCGCAGGCGGCACGGCATCGCCGCGCAGAGCCCCCGAAAAGAAAAAGAACCCGATAAAATCGGGTTCGTTTTTTTCAGCTGTGGTGGAGATGAGGGGGTGCGTAGCAAACAACGTTTGCGTAATAGCGAAGTGAGCGAGTTTACTCGCATAAACGCAGCGCCAGCCCGAAGGGGTTCACGCCGCAGGCGGCACGGTATCGCCGCGCAGAGCCCCCGAAAAGAAAAAGAACCCGATAAAATCGGGTTCATTTTTTTCAGTTGTGGTGGAGATGAGGGGGGTCGAACCCCTTACCTCTTGAATGCCATTCAAGCGCTCTACCAGTTGAGCTACACCCCCAAGGCGGATAACAAACGTAAATATACTATTTTTACGTCGTTTTGTCAACTGCATTTGAACAAGTGGGTGAAATGTTTCGGAACAAATTTTTTTGTGTATTTGATACATTCGCGATTCGCGCGTGCACGCGCTGCGCGCACTTAATTAAAGATAAGCATTGTTTAATTCCAATTATTTATATTTTGTATACGGACATTTATTACATCCGTAAAGTTTTTTATGCATAAAAATATGCGATTATGCCAAAATCGTGCATAAAATTCAAAAAAACAATCCATATTAGTTTTGATTTCTAAATCGCACGCTAATTAAAAGTAGCGTAATGTATAATTTCAATAACTATTTTATCAAAGTAGTGCTTTAATTGACTAAATTTTTTAGGAGGTAACAAAATGAAGCAAAAGAAATTACTTATGCTCATCGCGATGGTACTTGTCGTAGTGCTTTGCGCCTCTGTCCTTACTGCTTGCAAGAAGGATAAGGGCAATGACGACGAAAATGTAACAAAGCCCGGCACAGGTTGGGAAGACCCCAAAATGTACACCATGCGTGAGTACACTTCTCAAATGCCGAGTCAGTGGTGCACGATTTTGTCAAGTGACAACGTCAACAACGAGATGGAATCTTATTTCACGAGTGCATTCTATGAGTTCAACTACAAATTCGATGCAAACGGCAAGATCGTTCCCGGCGCATACACCGTTGAATACTCTGCGGCAACTAAACTTGAAGACGTAACGAAAAAATATGCAGGTCAATATGGTCTTGCTGCCGACGCTGAAAAAGGTCAGGCTTTTGCAATGACGCTTCGTAACGATCTTAAATGGGATGACGGCACACCTATCAAAGCTACTGACTTCGTTTACTCGATGAGCCAACAACTTTCGCCGAAGTACCTTTTTGCAACCGCGTCCAACTACTATTCGGGCAACTACGTCATTCACAATGCTCAAAACTACGTTAAACAAGGACAAAAGGGAATGTTCCCCGCATACAGCGTAATGAAAGAGTATAACGTAGCGGATGATGCAAAACTTATCTATTCGACTACGAATAGCAGAGTTGCAGAAAAAGGCTTTACACCCGAAGTCATTGTTGCGGCGTTTGGAATTGAGGGAATGACTGTTGAAAAAATTAATGCATTGAACGGCAAATCTTTGGCAGACATCAAAAAAGACGCAGCTCTCAATGAAACATGGGAAGCTTTGCTCGGAGCATGGAAAACCGACCCTAATGAAGAACTCGATTTCTTCGAAACCGAATATGAATATCCCGCAATGGACTTCTCCGAAGTCGGTTATTTCGTTGGCGACAACGAATATGAACTCGTTATGGTCATTGACGGAACTTTGAATCCGCTCGATGCAGAAGGCAATCTGACTTATGAGGCAGGTTACTATTTCAGCGGATGGCCCCTTGTCAAGAAAGATTTGTGGGAAAGATGCGAAGACCAAAGCAAAACTCCGTATGCCAACAGCTACTGCACGACCTTGGAAAAGAGCGCAAGCTGGGGTCCCTACAAACTCACGAATTATCAGGATCAAAAAACCTATACCGTTTCGCGTAATGACAAATGGTTTGGATATGGCCTTCCGCAATATGCGAACCAATATCAAACAGACGCTATCGTGACGGAAAAGATCGAAGAGTGGGATACCGCATGGCTTGCTTTCCAAAAGGGTAACCTTGACGACATTGGTATGGACGTTAAGATTGCTGCGGATTACAGAACGTCGAAGCGTGCTTATTTCACGCCGGAAACCTATACTTTCGACCTTAACATTCAATCGAATGCAACCAGCAGAACCGATAAGAGAAACAACCTGCTTCTTAACTATGCAGATTTCAGAAAAGCAATTTCGCTTTCTCTTGATCGTGACGATTACTGCGCAAAGAACAATCCGAGCTCGCAAGCTGCACTTGGACTGCTCAACAGCATGTACTACAATGACGTAGAAAACGGCAAAGTGTATCGTGATAGCATCCAGGCAAAAGAAGCTATTCTCAATGCGTATGGCGCAACAAAGAATGCGGATGGTTCCTGGAAAGTCGGCGAAACCACTTACACGGACATCGAAGATGCTCTTGACGCAACGACCGGTTACAACCTTACGCTTGCTCGTCAGCTTGTTGAGAACGCAGTAGCACAAGCGAAGAAGGACGGCAAATATAGCGATGGCGATGAAATTATTTTAACATACGGCATTGAAACGCAAACCGCTAATACCGATAGGGTTAAAAACTGGTTCCAGGCTGCATTTGACAATATGACCAAAGGCACTTCAATCGAAGGAAAAGTTAAGATCGAATACTTTATGTTTTCTAGTGCGACATGGTCCAAACAATTTGAAGACGGCGAATACGATCTGTGCTTCAGCGCATGGGGCAACGCTCCGTTCAACCCTGCGTATCTCCTTTGCGAAACTCAAATAAGCGAAGACAACAGATATGCTAAAAAGTGGGATCCGAAGACTGTCAGCGTTACGGTCAAGGCAACGCCCGATGCAGACCACAAAGACGGCATTTATACCTACAACCTTGAACAATGGAGACTTATTCTTCAAGGCAAAGACGGTTGCCCGGTCAACTTCAAGAACTTCCCGATGGAAGATCAACTCACCGCGCTTGGCGCAGTCGAAACTGCAATCCTGAAAGAGTATTATTCCATTCCTGTTTTCAGCAGATATTCTGCAAGCTTGATGGGATATAAGGTCGATTACGTATCCTATGAATACAACACCTTTATGGGATATGGCGGAATCCGTTATATGACATTCAATTATGACGACACCGCATGGGCTGAATTTGTAGCTTCAAACAACAATATTCTGAACTACAAATAAAAACTAAATTGTTGTGAAACAATAAGTCTTTAACAATCCGGAGTTGAGGGCAATGCATATTGTCCTCACTTCGCATTGTTTAAGGATAATTACATATAAGAGGATTTCTTATGTATATGTTCAAATACATACTCAAACGTATCGGACTAATGCTGTTCACTTTTTCGGTGATTATGCTTATCTGTTTCGTTTTGATAAAATCCCTTCCTATACCGCTTAATGACGGCTTAGGAAAGGACAAAGAATTGCTTGAAGCAAATTTACGCGCAAGGGGATATTACGACCCGATTATGGTTCAGTTGGGACGTTATTTAGAGCGTATTTTTACAAAAGGCGACTTCGGCATTGGTACGACAATGTCCGGGTTTATAAACAAACCGGTGTGGGATTCGTTTATAAAAAGTATGCCACCCACAATACTTATAAATGTTTATTCGTCTATTATCGGTGTGCCGATTGGTCTGGCGCTTGGAATTTTTGCCGCGCTGAAAAAGAATAAGTGGCAAGATCAGATTATTTCCACAGGCGTTATGGTGCTTATTTCGGTGCCATCGATTGTTTATGCTTTTTTAATTCAGTATTTTCTGTGCTTTAAGGCGAATCTATTCCCGCTAACGATGGCAAGTGGAACTAATTACTTAACATGGAAAATGTTTCACAGTATGATGCCGGCGGTGCTTGCACTGTGTCTGGGTTCGATTGCGGGATATGCTCGTTATACTCGCGCGGAACTTACCGAAGTTCTGACAAACGAGTTCATGTTGCTTGCAAGGACAAAAGGTCTTACGAAAGGGCAGGCGATTGTGCGCCATGCGTTAAGAAATGCAATGGTGCCGATTTTCCCGATGATTTTGGGCGAATTTATTTCCGTTCTTAGCGGGTCGCTTATCATTGAAAAGTTCTTCTCGATACCGGGCGTCGGCAGCTTATATTTGAACTCAATTAATGCACTCGACTATGACTTCTTTATGTTGCTTTCGGGCTTTTACACTCTGGTTGGTCTTCTTGCAGGTATCATTGTCGATATCAGCTATGGCATGATCGATCCGAGAATCAGAATGGGGGCGAAGTAATATGGAAGATATCTATAAAAATATACCCGCAGAAAAATTCCAGTTTGTTGAAAGACAAGACTTGGTTCACGAAAAGGTGCTTGAAACAAAACCCCGCAGTTTCCTTGCGGACGCGTTTTCGCGGTTTTGCAAAAATAAGGGCTCAATCGTAGGAGCGGTCATTATTTTAATTTTGGTTTTGTATGCAATTTTAGGCACGATTTTCTCACAGTATTCTGTTTCCCACAGAGATACGTATTTCCGTTACACACGCCCGCGTAGCGAACTGTTTGCAAAAACGAATTTCTGGGACGGATGCGAGAAAAAGACATTGTCCAGGGCAACGTTTTATTACTATTACTATATGGGAGAAGAAACGGGGCATTATGCAATCAAAAATCAAGAATTCACTGAAAACGGAGAATTCTATGACTTCCGTCTGGATTCGTATCAAAAAACCGGATGCGTTTATCTGAAAATGTCAAAAGAAGAATATGAAACTCTTCAACAATATCAAAACGAAACGGGGAAACAAGTAATATATCCTGCGCTCAGACTCTCGATGAAGAGAATGGTTGACACTTATCAAATTAAGACGAAAGGAAACGTTTCCGTTGATACAGCCGCGAATTATTACTACAAATTTAATGAAAACACGATGGAGCCGGTGTTTAACGCAAAAGGCGAAATTGTGCCGGATTACAAAACGCACACGGTCGGTCAAGTTTCGAATGACAATTACAAATCATTGCGTATTGCGGGCGACGGCGAAAACGGCATAGAATACGAATACGCGCGTCCAAACGACGCAGGCTATGAGGTGCGTGTAAACTATTACGAATATTATATTTTCAATCACTCGTACGTGCTTAAAGACGGCATAGAAAAACCGTCGTTCCTGTTTGGCGCAAACGAAGAAGGTCAGGACATTTTCACGTGTCTTGCCGCGGGCGCGTTATTCTCGTTCGGTTTCGCAATAGCTGTTGCGCTTGTCAACCTTATAGTCGGCGCAATTTACGGCGCGATCGAGGGCTATTACGGCGGCAAAGTCGACTTGGTCATGGAAAGATTTTCGGATATTTTGTCCGCAGTGCCGATGATGATTGTCGTTACTTTGCTTAAACTGCATATGGGCACTTCCGGCGCTGTTCTTGTTTTGTTCATTTCCTTCTTCCTGACAGGCTGGATAGGAATGGCTTCTACAACAAGAATGCAGTTTTATCGTTATAAAAATCAGGAATATGTTCTTGCAGCCCGTACGCTCGGCGCAAGCGACGCAAGGATTATAGTGAAACACATCTTCCCGAATGCCGTCGGCACACTCGTTACAAGTTGCGCGTTGGTGATCCCGTCGATGATTTATTCGGAAGTCAATCTGAGCTATCTCGGAATTATCAGCTTAACGTCGGGCAATCTTACAAGCGTAGGCACGCTTCTTTCAAGCGGTCAGAGCGCATTGTTAACCGCGCCGCACGTTGCTCTTATGCCGTCACTGTTCCTTGCATTATTATTGTTGAGTTTCAACTTGTTCGGCAACGGACTTCGCGACGCGTTCAACCCGTCGCTCAGAGGATCGGAGGAATGATATGGAAAAGAAACTTGAAGTTAAAAATCTGAGAATTTCGTTCCGTACCGACGCGGGCAAAGTTCAGGCAGTACGCGGCATCGACTTCGATTTGTACAAGGGGGAAACCTTGGCAATCGTCGGCGAGTCGGGCAGCGGCAAATCCGTCACGAACAAAGCAATAATCGGTATTTCCGCCCCCAACGCCATTGTCGAAAGCGGCGAGATTATCTATGACGGCATGGATCTTTTGCAGATCAACGAGGAAGAGTTCCATAAACTTCGCGGTGACAAAATCGCAATGATTTTCCAGGATCCGCTGTCGGCACTCGACCCCATCAACCGCATCGGCATGCAGCTTACCGAAGCGATGATTCTGAAAAACCGCGCCAACCGCAGAGAGTCGAGGAAAGCGTTCAACACCCGCATGAAACTGCTGTGCGCCGCCATGAACGACGCAATGGGCGTTGACGAAAAGTCCCCGCGCGGCGTCGAAAACGCAAAACTCTGCAAGGATTTCGATACGTTTGAGTGCTTGCACCTTAAACTCGAAGGCGCATATAACGTCGCATACGAAAACGCCGAAAACGGCTTGGAAAGCGCGGACGACTTGCTTTTCCATATCGAAAAGAACGCCGTGTCCGAATTTGCCCGTTCCGTGCGCGAAATCGTTGCAAACGCCGAAAAATCGGTCAACGAATACGTTTCGGACAGCGACATCGTCGAATTCGCAAAAGCGTTCAGAATCGAGGCGGACAACGTAAGAAAAACAAGGGGCAAAGAAAAAGATTATTCAAAAGTCGTCGCTCCGCTTACCGCGCTTCGCGATAAGTTTAAGGAAGCGGTCGATAAGAAAATGCCCAACTTCTTTGCGTTAGCGTACTATAAAACGTTCGGCCACAACGAAATGCTCCCCGACGGCGATATCGACGAATTGAACGCGTTTTTGAGAAAATACCTTGACGATAACTTTATGCTTTCGTTCATCGAAGACGTCAAGAAAGGCGTCGTTTATTCGTTTGAAAAATCGATCGAGAAGAAAAAGGACGTCATAGAACTCATCAGGGCGAACCGCGCGGCGTACGTCGAGGGCGAACCCGATAAAAAACTTTATAAAGCCACCGCAAAAGTGCTTTCGGAAGCCGTGAAAGACTCAATCGATAAACTCGCTATCATAAAAGACAGCACCGCTTATACCTTCGAGCCGAGCCTTTACCGCGCAATCGACACATATTTTTCGGCAATCCCCAACAACGTTAAAGAACAAAAACGTTACGATAAGGAGTCGAAAAAGATCGATAAAATCACCGCTCGCGGAAAAACCCCGGATTATAAGGTTGTCCCTGCAAAAATTATCGATCTGGACCTTGCAAGGCAAAATATCGTCGCGATTCTGGACAAGATCGTCGAAAGCTACGAAAAAGCAATCGCAACTGCCGAAAACTTCGACGCCGAAAAGGAAACCATTGCAACCATCGATTTCTTGAAAGAAAAAGCACAGGCTGTCGCGTATCGCGTCACCAGAATGGTTGCGAAAAACAAGGCGTTGAAACTGATGGAAGAAGTCGGCATTCCCGAGCCGAGAAAGAGATATCGTCAATATCCGTTCCAGTTCTCGGGCGGTATGCGTCAGCGTATAGTTATCGCAATCGCTCTTGCGGCAAACCCCGACATCCTTATCTGCGACGAACCTACGACCGCGTTGGACGTTACGATTCAGGCGCAGATACTCGAACTTATCAATAAACTTAAAAAGGAAAGAAACCTTTCCATTATCTTTATTACGCACGATCTCGGCGTCGTTGCGAATATGGCGGATAGAATCGCCGTCATGTATGCCGGCAAAATCGTCGAAACGGGCACTGCGGAAGATATTTTCTATTCGCCGGCGCACCCGTATACCTGGGCGTTGCTGTCTTCGATGCCCGACCTCGATACCGATGAAAAACTTGAAGCAATTCCCGGTACCCCGCCGAATATGATTTATCCGCCGAAGGGCGACGCTTTCGCCGCGCGAAACAAATATGCGATGAAAATCGACTTTGAGTTGCAACCGCCTATGTTTGAGATTTCGCCCACGCACAAAGCGGCAACGTGGCTGCTGCATCCCGATGCACCGAAAATCGATATGCCGAAGATTGTTGCGGACAGAATCGAAAGAATGAAAAATCTGGCGAAAGAAAAAGCGGAAGAAACCGAAAACGGCAACGAAGGAGGACAAAATGAGCAATAATTTTAACGATAAAGAAGTCCTTCTGAAAGTTGAGCATCTTTCGCAATATTTCAAGCTCGGTCAGTCCACGCTGAAAGCCGTCAACGACGTCAGTTTCGACATCAAAAAAGGCGAAGTTTTCGGGCTTGTCGGCGAGTCGGGTTGCGGCAAAACCACGACGGGAAGAAGTATTATCAAACTTTATAACTGCACCGATGGCAACGTTTATTTTGAAGGAAGACGTATCTGCGCGGGCATGTTGACGTATAAAAACGCAATCAAAGACGCGTGGAAAAAGTTTTTCAAAAACTTTTCAAAAAAGAATCCGCCCGAAGATAAAAAGGATTTCAAAGGCGCATTTTCGGAACTTACCGGCGTATTGAAAGTCGAAATCAAAAATATCAGAAGTGCGAAAAGCGACCAGAAACGTTGCGATAAAAAGTACGCAAAGGAAAAGGTCGGGGAAGTCAATGCGGAATATCTGCCGAAGCTTAAAGAGCTTGACAAGAAATCCCCCGAATTCAAGAAGCTGCTTTTGGAATATCTTGGAAAGCGCAGGCTTGCGAGAAAGGAAAGAATCGTCACGAAAATTCAGATGGTTTTCCAGGATCCCATTGCCTCGCTCGATCCCCGTATGACCGTCCGCGAAATCATTGCGGAAGGACTTAAAATCAGGGGCATCAGAAACAAGGAAGAAATCAACGAAAAAGTTTACGAAGTGCTTGAAAAAGTCGGGCTTGTCAAAGAACACGCGGGACGTTATCCGCATGAGTTTTCGGGCGGTCAGCGTCAGCGTATCGGCGTTGCAAGGGCAATCATTATGCGCCCCGAACTTATTATCGCGGACGAACCCATCTCGGCGCTCGACGTGTCCATTCAGGCGCAGGTTATTAACCTTCTCAACGATTTAAGAAAAGAGTTGGGGCTTACGATATTGTTTATCGCGCACGACCTGTCGGTCGTCAAGTATTTCTCGGACAGAATCGCAGTTATGTACTTTGGTAACATGGTCGAACTTGCCGATTCCGACGAACTTTTCAAGCATCCTTTACATCCTTACACCCGTTCGCTTTTGTCGGCAATTCCTTTGCCCGATCCCGTGTACGAGAAACAAAGAGTGCGTATCGTGTATAATCCGCTTGCCGATCACGATTATTCGGTGGACAAACCTACTCTTCGCGAAGTTTCAAAAGGGCATTTCGTGTCCTGCAACGACCAAGAAGAGGCGGAATACAAAAAACAACTCGGTCTGGACGTAGAAAACGCCGCGCAAGAGGAAAAGACGGTTGACTAAAAGGCACGTAACAGAAACGATTGTATCCCTGATAATAGGGTTGACGCTGTTTTTTGTCATAACGGGAGTGAACGGCGTTTATGGCGGAAAACTTTCCGACGTCGAAGTCGCAAGGTTTTTGTGCGACGGGTTTTTCGTTGCCGGCGTAGTATTGCTTGGTTTCGCCGCGCTTTACTGGGCGTCCGATAAAGGCGCGTTCGACGGCTTGAAATTCTCGTTCACGTCGTTTTTCAGGCTGCACTTTTCGACGCACCGCTATGACTGGAAAGAAAAGGAAAGTTTTCAGGAATATAAAGAAAGGATACATTCCGACGAGAAGAAAAAGAAAAACGTATCGATAACGGCGATTATCGGCGGCGTGTTTATGATCGGCGCGATAATATGCCTGATAATTTATGAGACGATTTAATTTATCATTCGATATAAGAAAAAAGCCCGACAATCGTCGGGCTTTTTTGATGCAAAAATCTTAAATATTCGTTACGTCCATTTCGCAGACAGACAACTGACCGCGCCTGTTGAGAAAACCTTTTTCTGCCGTTCCGACGTACCCGCCGTTCAGGTAATCCTTGATATTGCCGGTCACGCTGAGCGGGGGAAGTTTGCCGACGATTTCGCCGTTTTTTACAAGGAAAGCGAGATGCACGGGGCAGGCGTAATCGCCGCTTGACGTCGTGTCGCCGCCGCCGACCATCATGACGAACACCGCCGCGTCGTCCCCGATAAGTTCTTTTACGTCGGTTGCGGTTTCTTCAAACCTGAGACTGCCGAAACCCGTGGAAGGCACTCCGTCGTATGAAGCGGACGATGAAACTACGCGCGGTACGTTGTAAAGCGCAGCCGCGTTTTTGTTTGCGAAAAGTGCTTTCAACACCCCGTTTTCGATAAGATAAGATTTGCCGTTTTCGGCAACGTCGCCCTCGTCGTCAAAGAAAGGAACGTTTATTGCGTCATCGGTGTAATCGGCATAAATCGAAAGTTTATCGCTCAAAATCTTTTTATTAAGTCCGTCTTTGAACACTGTTGCGCCCGATGCGTACATATGCGCCATGAAGTTTCCGAGCGCGGTTTCTACAAATACCGCGGGTGACGCGATGACTTTATATTTGCCGTTTTCGATTGACGCGGGCGTGTTGAATGCGTCGTAAAGTTTTTTTACGTCCTGCACCGCTTTGTCTTCGTCGTAGTCATTCGTTTCGCTGATGTAGGTCAGATCCATAAGGTTTGCCGTGGACTTATGCTTTATCGACAGGGCGATTACAAACTCGTTACCTTTGTACGAAAGATTGCTGCCGCTGTCGTTGATATAATTTACTTCGTCCTCGTAATATTGAATCTTGTTGTTGAACAAAAAGTCGGGCGTTTCTTTTTCAAGCCTTGCAAGAAGGCGTTTCGAAACGTCGATGAAATTATCGGTGTCGACGATATTTTTTATCGTGTTTTCGCTTCTTACGATAACGGGCGAGGGGACGCAGGGATAAGGAATCTTGTTTTCAAGATTTTTTATTGCTTCCGCTTCGAGTTTTTTCATGTCGCAGTCGCCGATTTGTCCGGCAACGCCGATAAGCCCGTTGTCGTAAACACGGACGGTCGAGGTTGTTTCGACGACCTTTCTTAACGATTCGACTTTGCTTGCGGCAACGTTGACCGAAAGCGAGGAAGATTTTTTATAAATATATTCTTTATTCATATAGTTCTCCTTATTGTACGTTCATTTCTTTGACTCTGACGTACGGGCCGCCGTGTGCGACGTGCAAGGGGAATTGTTCCATTTTCCCGCAACCGCCGGTAACGCTGTTGTTGATTTCAACGTCTTTAGTCACACCGTCGATGAGTCCGAGTGTTTCAAAAACGTTGCCCGTGATGACGGAAATTTTAACGGGCGCGCCGATTTTGCCGTCGACGATTTCATAAGCGATCGACGGGGCGATTGTAAACGTGCTCATGCCCGAGCCGTGGTTTACGCCTTTGATGAAATAACCTTTTTTAATGCCGGCGACAAGTTCTTTAAAGGTGTCGTTGCCGCCTTCGATATAGGTATTTGTCATTCTTACGATAGGCTCGAACTTGCAATCCATTGCGCGAGCGTTGCCCGTAAGTTCTTCGTTAAGCGTGGCGGCAGTCGTTGCGGAATGAAGCCTTCCCGTAAGGATACCGTTTTTAATGAGATAAGTCTTTTCACATTTTGTGCCTTCGTCGTCGTAAGGGACATATCCGCTTCCGAAATCCGCGCCGCAGTCGACAATCGACAGCAAATCGGAGCCAACTTTTTTGCCGAGTTTCCATTCTTTTGCCATGGTTTCGTCGCCAAGCATGAAGTCGGATTCCGATTTATGGCCGAAGGATTCATGTGCGAAAATGCCTGCCGCAAGGGGAGATAATACGACGGGGAAGTTGCCTTTTTCGCAAGATTTTGCGTTTTTGACGAACTCCTGCGACTCCTTGATTACGTCTTTTAATCCGTCTTCCACGTCGTTAATTTCGTTGAAAAACGGACTTGTGTTGTAAAACATATTTTGCACGAAATCGTTTTCGGTTGCAAACGCGACAACCGCAACGACGCCGGCAAGCTGATAATCGTATTTAATATCCGCGCCTTTTGACGAATAAAACTCGTACACGCTGTTGCTGTCGCTGTAAAGCGCAACCGACATCGCCGCGCCCGAGTCGTTAAGCACAGGGAGCATACGATTTACCAAAGCCTGTTTTTCGTTAAGGGAAACGTTTCGGACAGAGTTATTTTCAAACTTCATTAAAACGTCTTTATTCACCTGAAATTTCTTTACTATCGGGTTGTCGAGAATGTTTTTTGAAGGGGTTGCCTGTTTGTAAAGGTTGTTGAGTTCCGTCTGGACGTTTTTGACCTCGCTTGTCGAAGCATAGTACCAGATATTGCCGTCGAAAACCCGGATAAACGCGCGTTTTTCGTTGCGCGTTTTCGATGATTCGAGTATTCCGTTCCGATACATAATGCCGGTTGAAAACCTGTCCTCGATGCGGACGTCGGCATAAAAACGATTGTCGAATTTATACATATTTGCTCCTTAATATTTTTATCAAAAATATTATATCACTTATAAACGGTATCTTCAATAATATATAGTTTTCTTTTCTGCAAATTCACTGTAAACCGCGAATAAAAATTTACATTTAGAAGATAATTTGGTAAAATTACATACAAAGAAACAGCTGAGGTAATTTATGAAAAAAAGTCAACTGCAAAAATATGCGAAACTTATCGCAAGAAAAGGCGTCAACGTGCAAAAAGGACAAGACGTCCGCGTGAGAGCGTGTCCCGACCAACTCGACTTTGTGAGAATGGTCGTGGAAGAATGTTATAAGGCGGGCGCGGGCAAGGTCACCGTCGAATGGGAATACAATCCCGTGACGAAAGCGACCTATAAATACTGCAAACTCGACGTGTTGTCCCGCACCGAAAAATGGGAAGAAGAGAAGTATAAACACTTTGTCGAAACCCGTCCCGCACGGATATTTATAGAGTCCGACGATCCCGACGCGTTGAAAGGCGTAAATCAGGAAAAAGTCGCGAAAGCGCAGCAGGCAAGGGCAATGGCGTTCAAGCCGTACCGCGACCAACTTGACAACCATTATCAGTGGTGCATAGCGGCGGTGCCGGGCGTAGAATGGGCGAAAAAGGTGTTCCCGAACGACACGAAAAACAAGGCTGTCGAAAAGTTGTGGCAGGCGATTTTGTTCACGTCCCGCGCCGACGGCGAAAACCCTGTGGAAGCGTGGAACGAGCACAACAAGGACATTAAGGAACGCTGCGACTACTTAAACTCCCTGAAAATAAAAGAACTGAAATATAAATCGTCAAACGGCACCGATTTCAGAGTGGGGCTTATCGACGGCTGTAACTTCCTTGGCGGCAAAGAAGACACGCTTGAAGGAATCGAATACAACCCGAATATTCCAAGCGAGGAAGTTTTCACGTCGCCCATGCGCGGCAACGCCGACGGAAAAGTCGTCGCAACAAGACCGCTGTCTTATCGCGGGGAGCTTATCGAGAATTTCAGCGTGACTTTCAAGGACGGAAAAGTCGTTGACGTCAGTGCGGAAAAGAACGAAGATTTGTTGCGTTCAATGATTTCGATGGACGAAGGCGCGGCATATCTCGGCGAATGCGCGCTCGTGCCTTACGACTCGCCAATCAGAAACTCGGGCATCACTTTTTACAACACGCTGTTCGACGAAAACGCATGCTGCCATCTCGCGCTCGGCAGAGGCTTCAACGAATGTCTGGAAGGATACGCAAATCTTTCGTTTGACGAATGCAAGGAAAAGGGCATAAACGACTCGCTCATTCACGTCGACTTTATGATCGGCAGCGAAGATCTGGAAATCGAGGCGGTCACCCGCGACGGAAAAACCGTAAAAATCTTTGAAAAAGGGAACTGGGCGTTTTAAAAGCGATGCTGTCTGTTGGACAGACCGTGATGTGCCTGCGGCGCGATGTTTACCCTGCGGGCAAGATAAGGGGACACCTTTTTTTCGCTCGCAATGGCAGAACAGAAGTGATATTTGACTTTGTCAAAGTTATATTTTGACTTCGTCAAAGTTAAGGTGGTTTTTATTATTATAGTACACGAAGTGAAATAAATAAAATTGACACGTAAAGGCGAAAGTGATATTATTTTCATATTCCAGGGAGATATTTGTACAATGACGCTTGACGAAGTACACGTTAATCAAAGCGCGGTAATAACTAAAGTCGGGGGCGAAGGCGTTTTGCGCGGTCGTCTTCTTGACATGGGGCTTATCCCGAAAACCGCCGTTACGGTGATTAAATATGCGCCGATGGGCGATCCTATCGAGATTCGCCTGCGCGGATACGAACTGACAATCCGCAAAGACGACGCGAAAATGATTGAGGTAAACGCCTTATGAAATTCGCGCTTGTCGGCAATCAGAATTGCGGAAAAACCACGTTGTTCAATCAACTGACGGGGTCGAATCAGCACGTCGGCAATTTCCCGGGGGTTACGGTCGATTCAAAGTTGGGCGTTGTGAAGAAGCACGACGACTGCGTTATCGTCGATCTTCCGGGTATTTATTCGTTGCGCCCGTACACGACGGAAGAAATCGTCACGCGCGACTTTATTCTGAACGAAAAACCCGACGGCATAATAAACATTGTCGACGCCACCACGATCGAGCGAAATCTTTATCTCACGACGCAACTTATGACAATGGATATTCCTATGGTCATTGCGTTGAATATGATGGACGAAGTGCGCGGAAACGGCGGCACCGTCGATATTCAGAAAATGTCGGATATGATGGGCTGTCCCGTCGTGCCGATATCCGCCGCGAAAAACGAGGGCGTCGACGAACTTATCGACGTCGTTATCAAAACCGCCAAAGAACAGATCAAACCCAAAGTAAAAGATATTTGCGAAAGCGACAGTCCCGTGCACAGATGCCTGCACTCGGCAATCCACCTTATCGAAGACCACGCGAAAAGCGCGGGCATTTCGGGAAGATTTGCCGCGATGAACCTTATCACGACGGGCGGCGACTTTGACAAACGTCTGAACCTTGACGAAAACGAAAAGGAACTTCTGGAACACAGCGTCGTCGAGATGGAAAACGACACCGGGCTTGACCGCGACGCGGCGATGGCGTCGATGACGTACGACTTCATCGAAAAGGTCTCGCGCGAATGCGTCGTGAAACCGCACGAGTCGAAAGAACGCCTGAAAAGCGAAAAAATCGACAAAGTACTGACGAATAAATACGGCGCGATACCGCTGTTTATCCTTATTATGGCGGCGATTTACCTGCTCACGTTTCAGGTTATCGGCAAATATATCGGGCTCGGCATCGAGATGGGCATCGACGCGCTGGACAAAGTTGTCGTAAAAGGGCTCACGAAATTCGGCACGAATCCTGCAATTATCGACTTTCTGGACAAAGGATTGTTCGGCGGGCTTGGCGCGGTCGTGTCGCTTTTGCCGTACATAGTAGTTATGTTTATGTTCCTGTCGCTCCTTGAAGACAGCGGATATATGGCGCGCGTTGCGTTTATTATGGATAAACCGCTCAGAAAACTGGGCTTATCGGGGCGCAGTTTCGTGCCTATCATCGTCGGATTCGGCTGTTCCGTCCCCGCGATTATGAGCACCCGTACCCTTGCGTCAGAGCGCGACAGAAAAATGACGATCGGACTTATTCCGTTCATCAGCTGTTCGGCAAAGGCGGTCGTGTATTACGCGGTCGTAAATTGCGGCGTGTTCAAGTGGTGGCAGCAGTCGCTGATTATCGTCGGGCTGTACGTATTCGGCATCGTTTTGGGGATTCTGACGGCGTTTGTGTCCGGGAAACTTATTTTCAAGGGCAAGCCCGTACCGTTCGTTATGGAACTTCCGAATTATCGTCTGCCGTCCGCAAAAAGCGTACTTCTTCTTATGTGGGAGAAGTCGAAAGACTTTCTGACGCGCGCGTTTACGGTCATTTTCCTTGCCACGCTTGTCGTATGGTTTTTGCAGGCGTACAACAGCCGCATTATTTTCATCACCGACGGCGTTGAAGACAACGTGAGTTTATTGGAACATATCGGCAATTTCCTTGCGCCGGTGTTTAAGCCACTCGGTATGAACGACGGTAAAATCGTTTCCGCGCTCATTGCGGGATTTACGGCAAAAGAAGCGGTTGTAAGCACGATCGAGATGCTTGCGGGAAGCGGCGGAATGACGGCGTTGTTCACTTCGGTACCGGCGTTTTTGTCGTTTTTGACGTTCGTGCTTTTGTATACGCCGTGCGTCGCGACCGTCGCAACGATGCGAAAAGAGTTGGATTCCGTATGGAAAACCGCCGTTGTCGTCGTTTATCAGTGCGCGCTTGCGTGGGTTTGCTCGTGCATAGTTTATCAGATCGCGGCGGCTTGCTGACATGAAAACGATTGATATAATTTTAATAGTCGCGCTTTCGTTGTGGGTTGTGTTTTCGATTGCGTACGTCGTCGTAAACCGTAAAAAAGGAAAGACGTCGTGCGGCTCAAAAACTTATTGCAACGGCGATTGCGAGGCCTGCAACAAAAAGAGAAAAGAAAAATAGTAACGAATTTTCAAGGTTTCCGCGGTTTTTCCGAGGAAACTTTTTGTTTTTTATCGTTTTTTACATTTGTTTAGTAAAATTAACGATTAAATTATACAAAAAAGCAATTTTGTAACGAAATTTTATTACATTAAATTTTTATTGTAAAAAACCGTTTATACGTTTGACAAATTTTTTTTAACTTATTAAAATTGTTGTAGAATTATGAATAAACGTAATTACAACAAAGAAATGCAGGACGAGATTTCGTCGATAGGCTGTCGGAAACCGTCGATGCTGTTGCAGTGCTGTTGCGCGCCGTGCGCGACCGCCGTCATAAATCGTCTGAAAAATTTTGACGTTACTTTGTTTTATTACAACCCAAACACGTTTCCGGAAAGCGAATATCAGAAACGCTTTGAAACGCTAAAAGTTTACGTCGATAAGGCGGAACTCGGGCTCAATATCGTTGAAATCGGTTATCGCGACAAAGATTACCTTGCGGCGGTCTCGGGCTTTTCCGACACGACGGAAGGCGGCCCGCGCTGCGCCGTCTGCATAAGAACAAGGTTGACGAAAACCGCCGAATACGCAAAAGAACACGGCTTTGAATACTTTGCGTCCACGCTTTCCGTAAGTCCGAAGAAAAACGCCGCCGTCATCAACGACATCGGCGAGGAACTTGCGAAAATATACGGCGTGAAATATCTCGTCAACGACTTCAAAAAAGAAAACGGATTTCAGGAATCCGTGAATATATCAAAAGAATTCGGGCTTTACAGACAGGACTACTGCGGCTGCGAAGCGTCGAAAAACAGGAGAAATACTTAATTATGGGCAACTCGTTGAACACGAAAAAAATGATGGCAAACTCCCTGAAAGAACTTATTCAGGAAATGCCTTTCTCAAAAATCACAATCGACAAAATCGTCACAAACTGCGGCTATAACCGTCAGACCTTTTATTATCACTTCAAGGATATCAAGGAACTGTTCGAGTGGCTGTATAAGTTTGAAACGCAACAAGTCGTCGGCGACATAAGAAAACTTTCGACGTCCAACGCAATCGACGTTATCATGCGTTATCTTTACGACAATCGCGCGATGACGCTTTCGGCTTTCAACAGTCTTGGGCGCGAATATATCGAAAAGTTTATTTACGAGTCGATTTACGACGCCGTTCACGATCAGGTTATCCAAAAATCCGTGTACGTCATCATCGACAACGAGGATATTGAATTTATCGCAAACTACTTCACGATTACTTACGTCGCGTTGATGGTGCAATGGTTGCAGCACGGCATGACCGAAGAAATCGACAGTTTCATAAAACGAATCGGACGTATGATGCAGGGCGCGGTTGACGCCGCGGTGCAAAAAATGCGTAAAGAATAAAAAATACAAATTAAAACCCGACGCGCCGCGTCGGGTTTTTTGTTTGCAAAAATTGTCGGGAAAATCATTCTTGTGTCAAAATAACAGTTTTTATGACAACAGGCTCGTTCGGAATATCGTCAAAGTACATGAAACTGTGAGTCGGGACTTTTGAAATGCTTTTCACGACCGCAAGGCTTTCCTCGTCCGAAGTTTTCCCAAAGGCCGCATATTGTCCGTCCAGAAACGCGCAGTCGGCAGAGCAGATGAAAAACTGACTGGACGCGCTGTCTTTGACGTTGGTGCGCGCCATCGAAATCACGCCTTCGCCGTGGTGCAGGTCGTTTTTCACGCCGTTTGACAAGAATTCGCCTTTTATCGTGTCCGCGCCGCCTTTTTCCTTAATCGCGCGACCGTCCGCGACGAAACCGCCGCCTTGAATCATAAAATCTTTTATTGTGCGGTGGAAACAAAGCCCGTCGAAGAAGTTTTCTTTGATGAGTTTTTTGAAGTTTTTGACCGTAATCGGCGCGACGTCTTCGTAAAGATCAAGGTTTATGTTTCTGCCGTCCGAAAGCTGAATCTGAATTTTTGACATAATACACCTCGTAAGTTTTCTGTCGGAATTATACCATATTCAAACTATATTTTCAAGGCAATTAAAAAACTTATTGTTTTTTTACAACCTATATGATAGAATATAGTAAAAGGTGGGTTATGGCACACAAGAAAGAACAACCGAGAGAACTTACGAAAGAAGAAAAAGTCGCTGAAATATTAAAGCGCGCAAACGTCTCATACGACTTCAAAAAAGCGCAGGCAAACATTGCGCTCAACACCCGCTGCAAACGCTGCGGCAAGACTTTATCGAGCCTTGAAAGGGTTGTTTTTGAAAACAAGTGCCGCGACTGCATGGTGGAAGAAAACAGAAAATCCCGCGATAAATTCGTCAGGAAATACATAATAATCGCTTTCTTGTTCATCGTTGCGCTTGTGTTCGGCGGGTATTGTGCAAACGCCGGTACGAAAGAGTGGCGTATCGTCGGCGTCGTCGTTTCGGCGATGTTCACGGGCGTGAGTCTTGGATACGTTTTTTATACGAATATGGACAAAATGATGCCCGGCGCGCAACCTAAAGTTCAGGTGTGGCTCGTGTTCGGGCTGGCACTCGGAATTGCGGCGATAATTGCGTTTCTGACGTACTTTTCAAAAAGCTGGATATTGTACGTCGTGCTTATGCTGCTGGTGCTGATTTACGTCGCGTACCTTGCCGTAAAGGAGTTCAATTCCTTAAAGGAAAAGGACAATCTTCTGGGCGTTTACGACAGGAAATCGCGCGACCACGAGTTTATCGACAGCATTACGGAATCCATCAAAGAACGCACTTTACAGGACGAAAACGACAGAGTAAACGCCATTTCTGTCGAAAATACAGATTTTGTTTCGCCTGTCCCGCCTGAGACGGACGGCGAAATTATCAAGGAAGAAATCGTTGAAGTTTCTGACGAAAAAACAGAAACAGAAGAAGATATATCCGTGTCCGTAAAAACTACGGAACAAGCTGAAATCAAGGACGACGATAACCTTTCGTCCGCCGCGGAGAAGTCCGACGACAGCGGCGATTTCAGCATCTGAAAATGAAATTATTCAAAAAACTTTTTATCAAAGATTATGAAAACACTTCCGATCAGGAAGTGCGTTTTCGTTACGGTATTGTCGCGGGAATTTTCGGGATTATTTCCAACGTTATATTATGCGTTTTCAAAATTCTCGTCGGCGTATTTTCGGGTTCCGTCGCAATCGTTGCCGACGCAATCAACAACCTGTCCGACGCAGCGTCATCCGTCGTTACCGTTTTCGGGTTCAAACTTTCCAACAGACCTGCCGACAGGGAACACCCGTTCGGACACGCAAGGTACGAATACATCGCGGCGTTTATCATTGCGTTTGCGGTCGTGCTTATCGGCGTGTTGCTGTTGAAGCAGAGCATTGAAAAAATCATCACGCCCGAAAGCGTCAATATTTCAGCGTACACCTACGTCGTGCTTGCCGTTTCGATAGTCTTGAAGATTTTGCAGGGGCTGATTTACAGAAACTTCGGCAAAACAATCAATTCCGAGGCGTTGAAGGCGTCTGCCGCAGACAGCAGAAACGACGTGTTTACGACGATTGCCGTCCTGATTTCGACGATTGTCATCGACGTTACGGGCGTAAATATCGACGGATACGCGGGGCTTGTCGTGTCGGTGGTCATTATTATTTTCAGCATAAAACTTCTGAAAGAAACGATAAATCCGCTTCTCGGCACCGTGCCCGACAAGGAACTTGTCGCGAAAATCTCCGAAAAACTCAGGCAGTACGACGAGGTTCTGGGTTTCCACGACCTTATGATTCACAGTTACGGCCCGGCGATAACTTATGCGTCGGTTCACGTCGAGGTTGACGGTGGCAAAAACTTTATCGAAACGCACGACCAGATCGACAATATCGAAAGGGATTTTATGCGGGATATGAACGTGCATCTCGTCATACATATGGACCCGATTACGGTGGGCGATCCCGAAACCGATCTTTTGAAAAATGAAGTACAGGACGTCGTCCGCTCGATGAACGAAGATGTCACCATTCACGATTTCAGGCTTGTGAAGGGCAATACTCACACAAACGTTTTGTTCGACGTCGTCGTGCCGTACGGGGTGAAGCTCGGCGCGCGCGAAATAAGGCGCGAATTGAACGAAAAGATAAAGTCCGACAAAACTTATTATTACATAATAAACGTCGATAATAAGTACGTCTAAGGGCTTCTTACGCCGTCGCGCCCGAAATGGCTTTCCGGGCAATTACAAACAAAAAAACGACAAAAAAATAAGCGGGTTAAGTCGGACTTAACCCGCTTTTCGTTGTGAAAAACTATTTTGCGATTTTTTCAATTTCGTCGAAAATTGCGATTATGACGTCTTCGGAAAGACCTTTCGTCGGGCAGAGAATGCTGACCGAATTTATGCCGTCCGCGAATTTGTAGTAGTATTCCTTCGTATAGGCGGAAGCGTCGACGCCTTCGCATTCGCGCGTGAGATAGGTCGTCATATCCGCGTCGTTACCCTTTGAGAAAATCATCGTGAACTTCGGGAATTTCAGCACTTTTTCGCCCGCCTGGAACTTCGTGCGGATATCCGCGATATCGATATCGTAATCTTTCGCCGTTTTGATGGTGTCTTTGAGTTTATCCGTCTTGATTTGCTGGAATTGCGAAATCTGGCAGGACGTATCGACAAGCCATTTGCATACGCGCGGGGGCAGGTTTCTCAATTCGTTGAAGCAATACCACAACGGACCGCTGGGGAAGTTGCTGTCTTCAAGGGCTTTATAGACGTCGTTGATGCGTTGCGCGGCGTCGGGATAGCACTTGATGGAAACCTTGTAACTGTCGTCGTTTTCGCGGATAATACCGAAAGATTTGCTGCTGTATTTGAACGTCCAGTCAAGCGAGCCGCGTTTTTTGATGGTGAAAACGTTGGGTTTGCTCATGAAATACGTCGCAAGTTCCTGCGAAGACAGGGTTTTCGTACGGGGCTGATTGAGAATCTCGTCGAATTTCGCACTGCCGACCATATTCACCGCGCACAATTCCATATCGGTTGCGCCCAAGGCGTTGTAAACTTTGACGCTGTCGTCGAATTTCGCGACCTGCATGTAGTATTTTCCGTTGATTTCTTCGATATTCTTCTTATAGAAGTTGTCAATCTGGAAGCTGGAAAGTTCCACCGTTCTTTTGGTCGTATTGAGCGCGACTTCGGGTTCAAGAAGGTGATCGCTGATTTCCTTGGAAATCTTTTCGTCCTTTTCCTTTTCTTTGACTTCCTGCTTAATCTGCATATTTTCTTTCAGCGCGGCGCCGATAGGTCTTCTCTTTGACGTGCCTGCCGTGAGTAACGTGATGAGAAGCAATAGAAGTTGCGCGATGAACGGGATTATCGGCACGATTTTCGCAATCGAGAAGGGCGTTGTCTTGTCGTAAATCACGAAAATATAAACATATGCGGAGATAGCGGCGCAAATTACCGACAAAACGATGATGAGGATTTTCAGCAGACGGAAGTTCTTTTCGGGCGAAAGTTTCGCTCTCAACCTTTCGGAACGCTGCGCGAGCGTAAGTTCTTCCTTTTTGGGTTTTTCTGCTTCCGCGTCGGCTGCTTTATCCTTCGATTTTTTGTCGGGTTTGCCTTTTTTCGCGATGACTTTTTTGTCTTCCGTCACCGGCTGTTCTTCATTTTCGGTAACGGCTGCGGGCGTTTCTTCCGCGGGCGTTTCTTCCTGTTTTTCTTCGGTTGAGGGTTCGGATTTTTCCGCCGCTTTTTTTGCCGTAGCGGCATTTTTTTCGCGCGGTTTCGACGGTTTTTTCGCGGCTTGTTTTTCGGTTTTTTCAACCTTTTCAACCGGCGTTTCGCCGCCCATAACAGGGCGTTCTTCTGACAAATCGGGCAGGGGGACTGCCTCGGATTCAACGTTTTCAGCCGCTTCTGGCGCGCTTTCTTCAACGGGTATTTCGGCTGTTTTGACGGGGGTTTCGGCATCTTCGACAGGGAGTTCCTCGGCGGGTTCCGCAGGGGTTTCCGGCATCGTGATTTCGCCTTCGTCGAACATCGAAGGATCGAAGGTTGCCGCGCCGATTTCGGGCAATTCGTCCGCCGCAGGTTCCGGTTCGGACAGGCTGACGCTTTCTTTTTCCGCCTTTTCCTCGGCGGCGAAAGACTCATACTGACCTGCCGCAAATTCAGCCGCGGCAAGGGCGTCTTCGAGACTCAGAGGCTGCTTTGCTTTTTCGGTTTCGTCAACGGTTTCGGGACTTACGGAAGGCGTTTCGTCCGCGGCGATTTCAGCATTTTCCGTCACGTTATCGGTAACGGTTTCCGCCACGTTATCGGTAACGGTTTCCGTCACGTTTTCGGCCGTTTCCAAAGCGTCGTCGACATTGACATTCTTTTTTGTTGCCATAGTATATCTCCTTAAAATTTTGAACAAAAAACTGTATGTTGTATCATAAATTATAATAAAGGAAAAAAATATTGTCAATGCTTTTTCGGTCGCGTCGGAAAAAATTATGAATTTGCACGGCGGAATTTTTTTTGACTGACATAAAAGCGACTTTATAATTCAAAATTAAACGATAAAGTATATTATTTTGCGTGTAAAAAATTGCGTATTTTTGGCGAATTTTTACGAAAATACGTCGATTTTTTGAAAAATTCGGAAAGCAAACGCACGGCGGAATTTTATTGTACGACTGTATAATTTCGTACGAAAGTGTTGAAAACTCGTGCCAAAAAAATCAAAATAATTTTCCGAAAAATTTGAAAAATACCTTAAACCGCCGTAATTCCGCCTGATTTTTTTATGTTTTTGCAATATTTTGCGCCGAAATTTTTTTTAATCTTGAATTTTAACAAGTCGTATGTTATAATAAATTAGCAAAAGAATATTTTTTGTTTTGACAAAATAATTGCGAGGTAATATGTACAAGTATTCTTACAAGGCACTTTCGCCGGAAGGAAAACGCGTAAGCGGCACGATCACCGCCACGAGCGAAGACGACTTCAATCAGGTCATTTCGTCGCGCGGTCTGAAATGCTATTACGTCCATGCCACGGGAAAGGGCGACGCAAGCAAACTTTCAAAACTCGACACCGCGCTGGTGTTGCAGTTTTGCCGACAGCTCGCGTCGATGCTGAACGCCGGCTTGCCTCTTATTAAGTCGCTGGAAATGCTTTACGAACGCACCGAGAAACCGAAGCTCAAAAACGTGCTTGCCGCATTGTTTGAAGAGGTTCAGAAAGGTAACTCTCTTGCGGAGTCGATGGGTGCGCTTCCGGGCGTATTCCCCAACCTTCTCGTGAGCATGGTCAAGGCGGGCGAAATGAGCGGTAAACTGGAAGAGACTCTTATCCGAATGGCGGACTATTACGAAAAGGAAAAAAAGAGAAGAGGGCAAATCAAATCGGCAACGTCGTATCCGAAAATCGTTCTGGCGATTTGTCTTGTCGTCGTTGTGGTTTTGCTTATCTGGATTATGCCGAAGATGATTTCGATGGTGTCCGAAGATAAGTTGCCACTGGTCACGAAAATCCTGCTGAAAATCAAGGACTTCATTATGAAGGACTACATACTGATTATCGGCATCGTCGCCTCGCTTATTATTTTCATCCCGATCGTTAAGCGAATCGAGGCGGTTGACCTTTTCGTTTCCAAAATGAAAGTCAAAATGCCGGGCATCGGAAAATTGCAAAAAATGATTTATACGTCGCGTTTTGCAAGCTCGCTTTGCACGCTGACGAGTTCGGGCGTACATCTTCTCGACGCGCTGACGATGGTGTCGGAGATGATGGACAACACTTACGTATCAAGGCAGATCGACGACGCTGTCGAAGCAATCCGTCGCGGCGAGTCGATATCCGCCGCGTTGCAGACGGTCGACGCGTTCGACCCGCTGCTTACGACAATGATATTCGTCGGTGAAGAATCCGGTTCTCTGGACGAGGTTCTCGGGCAGACTGCCGCTTATTTCGAAGACGAAGCGGACACTGCAATCAAGAGTCTTACCGCAATGATAAACCCCGCCCTTATGGTTGTAATGGCGGTTGTCATCGGCGTAATACTTATCGCAATACTTATGCCTATGTTCTCGATGTACGACTCGATAGGCACGGATACCGAATAAAGGGCAGATTTGGAGCAAAATTATGATTTACTACTACTTGAACAACGACAAACTCAAAGCGATGTTTGCGACGGCGGGCGGAAAGAGAATCACCGTGAAAGAATTTTACGATATGGATTTCCCCAGTGAATTTCTGAACGACCCGAGCGCAACCAATATCGACCTTCAACTTACCGAAGCGATGCTCGATATGATCCGCAAAAACGATATCAAGTCGAAAGCGGCGAAATTCGTCCTTGAAAACAACAAGATACCGTTCCGCGAGATGATTTTGCCTTACGCAAAGCCGTCGATTCTGTATCCGATAATTTCGGCGGAACTTTTCACGGATAAAAAACTTGCGGAAAGTCACACCGTCGACTTTGTCGAGATTGACAGAAATATCGAAGATCCCGACGAAGAGATGCAGGAAGCCGCGCTGAACTCCCCCGAAGAGGGCGAGGAAGAACAGGAAGAGAAGAGCGAAAAGAAAAAGAAAGCGAAAAAGGCGCGTCTTATGATCACGTACATAGACAACCTTGTCATCGAAAACCTGAAAAAGTGCTGCCGCGAAGTCGGCATGAAACTCACGGCAATCGATATTTCGCAAAGCGCGCTGTCGAAACTCGTCGATTTTATGAAAGAAGACCTGCCGCAATATTTCGTGCTTGTCGACTATCGCATGACGACGATTACATCGTATCTTTTCGCGGATTACAAGCACGTCTTCTCGCTGTCGAAACCCATTTATTCGATGCCCAACGAAAACTATGCGAACGAAATGGCGTTTTTCATCAACGACTTTTCCGGCATCGTGAGCGAGGCGATTCAGTTCTTCCGCTCGAAATATACCGATTACAAATTCGACGACGTGTTTATCACGGGCGACCTTGATAGGTTCCAGTCGGTCGAAAGCGACCTTTACGGTTTCATGGGGCTTAACGTCAAGATGCTTCCCGTACCCGAAAGCGTATCGGGCGTCGAGCAGCTTGATTTCAACGCGCTTTCACCGCTTATCGGCACAATGCTCAAATAACGAGGTGGATTATGGCAAAGAGAAAGAGAAACATAGATTTTATCGCCGCGCAAAAGGCGATTGGAAAATCGGGGCAAAGCACCTCGTTTGAGTTTATTCTTGTCGTTACGGTCGTCGTGGTGGCATGCGCGATGGTCGGGTGGTATCTTGTGGCGCGTTCGCAGTACAACACTGCCGTGTCCGACCTTGAATCTGCCAAGACGGAACTCACCAACCAGAAAAACACGCTTGCCAAGAACGAAGACAAGTTCAAAAACTTCACGGTGGTGCTTGACAAAAACGGCAACCCCGTGACGAAAGGCACCGACAAATACGGCAACACGATTTACCAATACGAGTCGTTGACGGAAGTCGCGACGCGCGTTGCAAACGCACTTGCGGGCGCGCAGGCAACGTCGAAAGAAGCCGACGCCGCGATAAACCTTACCGGCACGATTTTCGACATAATCTTCACAAGCGCGAACAAGACGGAGTGCAAGGTGACGCAGTTCACTTTCACCAACGGAAGGATCACGTTAAAACTTACGGGCAAGGGTTCCCAGTCGATGCGAAACTATGTTTCGGCGATTCAGGAAAACGGCAGCGGCTATATTCAGAGCGTTGAGCCGTCGATGGACACCGCCACCGATTTTTCGGTAAGTTTCGACGTCGTGAACGATAAACTTTTCGGCGGCAGCGACAAATAAGGAGGACGGGAAAATGACGATTAACAGAAAAGAAAAAATATTGATTTTCGTGCTTATCCTGTTCCTGCTTGTAGGCGGCACGTACACTCTTGGCATCATGCCGAAAAACAACGACAAAAAAACCGCTCAGGAAGAGTTGCAGACGGTCGAAGGCGACATCGCGAAGGTCAAAAAGCAAATCGACGCGGTGAGCCCGGCAAGGTACAACAAGCTCGTTGAAGAAATCAGACAAAACGAGGCGGCGTTGAAACAACTTACCAGTCCGAGCAACAACCTTAATGAAGAACTTATACCCAGCAATATGCCCGGACATCAGGATTCTGTGGCGATTGCGGAAACGCTGTACAAATTCTTTGGCGACCTTGGTTTCAACGTTGAGATAAGCCTTGGCAGGCCCGTCACGACGTCCACCAAAAAGGTTTACACCATATCGAGCGCATACAAGACGGACATGCAGACGCTTTACAAGGTGACCGACGCGATCGCGCGCGTGAAGTCGTACAATCTGACGTATCTTTCGATGACGCCGGACGGAAACAACGTTTCGGGCACGTTCTCGATGACGATCACGTACATTCTGAACGAATAGCACGACATTACTTGTGCGGAAGCGGCACCTTAAAATAAAGGATATTATATTATATAAATATAACAAAAAGTTACAAAAACGCGCGAAAGCGCAGTCACAAAGATAAGACGGGAAAAATAAAAAAGTACGATTGACGGAAGGAGGTCAATTATGCTGACGTTATTAAAAAATATAGAAAGGTTTAACAAGCGGTACAATAAAAAACGCGGCAGCGCGATGCTTATGGTACTTATGACTATGGCGATTATTATCGTCGTAGGCACTTCTATGCTCTTTGTGACGCTTTCCTCCTTCTCGAACAGTATTGCGGACACCCAGCAGGAACGCGCGTACAACGCCGCACTCACGGTTTCGGACACGTTGAAAGGCTCGACGCAACTCAACACGATTATCGAAACCTACTTTACCAAAATCAAAGAAAACGGCTCTGCCGAGGTTCAGTTTTACAACGATACCGATTTTGATAACCACGCGGTGAATTATACGATAGTCAACGGCGTGAAAGTTTACGTCACGTTATCGAAATCACCAAGCAGCAGCGCAAACAAAATCGACAAAGTTCTTGTCGACATAAAAGGCGTCAAAGGCTCGCAGGAAAGCACGGTGAGTTTTGAGGCGGACTCTGTACCTGACGGGACCTCGACCACGATTCAGGACACGTTTGGCAACTCGTTTGTTGTCAGCAACAATATGGGCTCGTCGGTTACGTCGCCGTATCAGATTTATAAGCGTATCGAAGGCGACGTATCAATCAACTGTTTTGATACTGAAAACGGTGAACGCGTGATGAAGACGCGTATATTCAACCCCGTTGTTCTGGAAGGCGTGACAGGCAGTGTTTATGCCAACGGCGACCTTATCATCGGCGCGCCCGACAATATGCTGAGGGTGCAGGGCAACGTGTACGTTGACGGCAACCTTACAATCAGGGGGCTTGCGCTTGGCGTAAATCTTCCCGCGCTGACGAAAAAATACTACGCAAAGAAATACCTTTATTATTACACCTACGCGTATGGTGAATTTGGAAGCATTGCGGTTCCGCCAAACAATAATGCCGGATATAAAAATTCGAGTACGACAAAACTTGGCGAGGCGATGTACGAAAAGTTGAGCGACGGCACGTACAGACCTATTCAAACGTATGACAAGCTTTCGCACTTCACACTGATGGATCTTGCGGGCGACGCAAACGAATATACTTTCTGGACGAAAAACTACGGTGAAAACAATACCACCGGCAATTATACGTGGGAACAAGTCACGATTACGCTCAGGGTAAAAGACAAAAACGGAATCTGGCAGAATATCGATGCGGAATATAACCAGGGCGGCATAAACAACGCGCAATATCTCGGCGCGTCGATGTATGAGTATAAGGAAGGGGAAAGTGAGCCTGAAGGGGACGGCACCCCCATCATGCAATATCCGCAGGGCGGCAATATTTATTGCAGCGGCGACATTATCTTTGACACCGTCAACGTCGGCAACGTTTTCTCGTTTGACGCAGGTGTTTTCAATACCGGTTCCACCGACGCAGGCCATGAAGATCAGGACGAAAAACCCGATCCTTCCGCCCTTGATAAAATCAACAAGTGGTTAAGCGAACATCTTGGTATCGACCTTGTTAACCCAAGGTTCCCGTATTACAGCTATGCCTACAACCTTGACGGCACAGGCGACGGCACAATTCCCGTCCACACAAAGATTGAGGGCGACGTATTTTGTCAGGGACGCATGATTATCGCGCCCGAAACACAAAAGTCTTATATTAACTATAAGGACGAACAATGGCTTGGCATAGCATCAGACCTTTCAGACACAAAAAAATACATAGGCGGGAAGGTTGTTGCAAGCGATGACTTTGTCTTAAAGGACAGCGGCGCGTTTTTGAGCCAAATCAAAGACAAATGGCAGCAAGTCACGGGCAAGAAATGGGGCGATGCGTTTGACTTCGGCACGGTAAAACTTGATGTGACATTGAACAGATTCTATACCAATGAGTTGGTTGATAATGACGACAATACGCTTGCAGAATACAGCGGAAATATGGCGTCGTTTATCGAGGCATATAAGCAGGCTTATGGCAAGGAAAAATTAAGCAATAGCGAGTCGATAAAACGCCTTAAAGAAAAGTTTGAAGAACTCGGAAAAGACGGGTATTCATACCTTTTGGGCAACGATTATACGCAGTTTGGCAACGGAAACGGCCTGAACGGTGCCGATATTAAAGAGAAAAACAAGACAATATGGTATGATTTCCGCAAGCCCGAATTCAGCGAGACTTCCAACCTTTATATCCAGAACTCGCCGATACGAAAAGGCACGTCGTGCGGTGATATTGAACACAAAAACAGCAACAACATTGACCCGTGCACGCTTGAAAAGTACGCGTCCGATGACAAATACCGCGTTGTCGAAAACGTTGACGAAAAAGACAATACCCGTACGGTTGTGGGCGGCATATCTTACACCGCCGCACTTTCCGTCAGATACTGCGAAATTACCGTCAACAACGTATATTGCGACGGCACAATCAGCGTGCTTTCCAGTGACATTGGAGATGTAAAAGAGAAGGTACACTTTGTAAATTCGGCGGCGGTCAATGTGAAAAACAATTATTTCGGCAGCGACTTTGTGAAAAATGAACTTAAAAAAGCCTCGATTATGGACTTTTTGAAATACGTTCTGCAAAAAAACAATGCACAGTTGACTGACGAAGAGATTTTGAAAGAGTATTTCGGTGTGGACAAAAACAAAAATGAATTCAAGGGCGAAACAAACTTTGTTTTTGATGTCCGGGACGACAGCCAAGACGAATACGAAGAGAGTTGGTGGCATAATGCGTGGCACTATAAAGATGAAATCACTCACAATAGGAAAGTCGTCATTATTCGTGCGCATTATGAAATGGCCGAAACGGTTACTTGGACAAACAAAGAAGAATGGAATCTTTCAGAAACTAAATGTGAAAGGAGCAAGGGAAAACGAAATCATAGATACTTGATCAAGGAACATGGAGAGGATTGGTCATACAAAGCATCTTATTCCGAAGGCAAGTATGTTGCTGATATAGCATTTTGCATTGAAGATAACGCAACGTCTTCAAAGAGCGGATATACTAATGATAAGAAAAATGCTACCAATAAGCTGATAACGTCCGACGGAAAAATCATAGACTATGATAAACGCGGAAGTCTTGGTTTGAGTGCTACGGAAGAAGCCCTTGTAAAGTATCTTTATGAATCAAAAGATAGTGGCATTTATAAGTACGCTCTTAATCTTGCGCAAACGGCGTTTATAGATTTCACGACAAAACCAACAGACGAGACAGGTAAAGAGTACTCGGACATAGAGTCTTACTTCAAAGCAAAACACATTGCAGGATTTGATAATTTAACCGATAACCCTAGCGGTACAGAAGGTGTAGTTTGGGGAAAGAAGGTTGACCTTTCTGCTGATTGTTCTTTTTGGTTAGACTATAAGGAAGAGCATGATAAGAACTTAAAGGAGCATAACTCTCCGGAAAGCGTATCGTATTATACGTCCGCATCACGTGTAAGGACTGCAAGATACGACTTTACGCTGAAACCGTTTGCGAATATTACCGGTGGAAGTGAACTTGCGGGATATGACAAACTGTCTTACGTGCTGAACGGAAACGATATTCTGAGAAGTGCGTTCCTTAATACCGAATACCTTATCACGATGTTCAGCAACGGCGCGAACGACTTTGACGGCATCGATCTCAACGCTTTGTTGGGCGCGGCTGCAAACGGTCTTGTCGGCTCGGCAATCATAGGCGGCAAGTTAAAAACGTTTGGCGTAGGCAGTACGTCAAATCAGTTTGACGCAATGAAAGGCACTACAAAGGCGTTCAACGAAGGCTTATACGGCATGTATCTTGTCGTGGATAATAGATATTCCTTGGTTGACAACGCCGCGACCGTAAAGGCGATTTTTGAAGAAATCAAGTCGCCGGAATTTGCAACCGTCGTGGAAGCGAACGCCAATCAGGAACAAGCCAAAGAGAATGTCAAGAAAATCCTGGCAGATTTGAAAGAAAAGGGCGATATCGAAGAGTACAATACCTTCGATATTTATGGCTCAATCAACGAGTATGATAGATATTCGGGCATTACAAGTGGGAAAAACGTCAAAGATTATATATGCGCAAATAACGATAAACTGACAAAAAAATATGTAAGATCATCTTTCAAAAAGCCTGATATAAATAACGTGATGACTTACTTGCAGACGCTTACATTCCCGGATTCTGATCCTGAAAAATGGTGGAATATCGAAAGATGGTATTTTGTAGAACATTCTGATAAGGTTGAGGATGACAGTGGTTTAAGGTTGATGGATTTTTACAATACAAAAGCCAAGGAAAATGGTGCGCACCTTCGTGCGGACAGCACTTTTGCCATCGACGAAAAATACAATCAAACGTTCACGGGATTGAAAGATAAGGAACTGGACGGCTTTGATCGTGTTGCGGTGCGTTCGGAAGTGCAATATACGATAAAGCAAAATACGTACTTCAATTTTGAAGAAAGCAATACGCAAGTCGTGTTTGCGGCGTCCACAGACGGTGTTGACGCCCGAACTCGTATGAACTTCCTTATCGACACGTCGGAAAAAGACATTTATGTGTTTTTCCATTGCAAGGCGCTTGATAAATCAAAGGACAAGAAAGAACAAACAAGGTTCTTGTTCCAAAAATGTTCGTTCCAGGTGACGGGTAAAAACAATGCATACCTTATGCTTGTGGACGACACTTCCTTTGCCGCAAATGCGTACAGCCTGGAAATAAGCAACACAATGCTTTCTGAGGACAAGACGGACGAAAAAGTCGGCACGCATTTCAAGTCGAACACATACCAAAAATATGTTGCACGATTCAAGGAGCATGGGGGCACTGTGTCCGCATTTAATTTAGTTGCTCTTACGAATGCAATACAAATGAAAGCATTGCCTGACGGCGATCCGGCAAAAGTCGGCAATATGTTCATAATCGGTATGGGCAGAAACTACGTCAAGTTCGGACGTGGCGGCTCGGTCAACGCGATGGTTTATATCCCCAACGGCATGTACTCCAACGAATCGTCGGGTCTTTTCAACTCAATCCCGATCGGAAACTCGGGCAATAACGAGGCGTCCATTGTTGCAAAAGATATTTATATCGGCGGAAGTAGCCGCGGACAACTGATTTTTTCAAGTTACGACGCGGCAAAAATCGGCAGCAAGAACAATAATAGCGCAGGCTTGGTTATGGACGGTTTGATTAACCCCGATACGGTGTCGCACGACACGAAATGGGTTGCGGGCGATTACTATTACGGCTAAAATGAAAAAAGTTTTGAAACGCTTAAAACTGAATAAAAAAGGTTTTACCTTTGCCGAATGTATCGTTGCAATCGCGTTGTTTGCGATCGTCGGCACGCTGGCGTTCACCATGTTCAACACGGCGACGCGCTATATGTCCAAGGCGAAAAAGGAAGAAGCCAAAAGGTCGCAGGCGCAGGAGCAGGCTCTTTTGAACACGTTTATGTACAAGGAAGGCGACGAGGTAATGGGATATATCATTTATCCGAGCCGCGTTTTGCAGGTGTCGTACATCAACACGTCAAAAGGCAACGTGCCGCAGTACTCAGTGGTGCTTAATTACGACACCGATTACGGCTCGGTACCGTTTGCGGTTGCGGTCGAAAAAAACGGCACCCCCCAAACACAATATACATACAATATCACAAGATATCAAGTGACGTCGGACAAGGGCACAAAACGTATACTTTTTGTTTATGACGGCGATATCGATTACGACCTGAACGATCCGGAACAAGTCAAAGATCATATTCTTCCGCTTGAATGGGTAAAGAATAACTATAAGAACTGACATGAGAAAACTCACAAAAATCTTAAAAAATAAAAAAGGCTTCACCTTGGTCGAAGCAATCGCGGTCGTTGCCATTATGGGTATTCTCGCAACGGTTATCGGCGGGCTGGTCACGGCGGGCACGACGGCTTATATGCGCCAGAAAGAAAACGCCGCCGCAAAAGACCTTGGCACAATCGTCCAGAACGAAATCAAGCGGGCGGCAAGGTCGTCGGTTGAGGTATATTTGCAGGATGAGAACGACAATCTTCCTTCTGCCGACAACGAGATTGCAGACGAGGGCGTTTTAATACCCCATACAATGAAAAACATGCCGACAAAAGAGCACAGTGTGTTTTTTTCCCAAAACGGCAAGCTCTTTTATGCAAAGGGCAACGAAGAACCCCAGGAATACTTCACGTCAACTGAAGCCGAAAAGCGCGCGTTTTACGGCAGTTTCACAATCGAGGTTTATTTCAAGGCGATCGTCAACACTTTTGATGAAATTACGTCCATCAAGGTGTTTTGCGATGTTTCTAACGCCAAAGGGCAAAAAAAATTCGTCTCCCCGGGGCTTGAAATCGACTTTATCGAGGCGGATTACAGCCAGTCGGAAGGCAAAAAATTCATAGGGATTTTCAGTTTCGAGCAGGGCAATAGCGACGCAATCGAACCAGACGGCGACGGTTGGAAATACAAAAACATGCTGGTCGAAGGAGATAGAAACAAAGAGTTCGCCAAATTCTATTTCAGAATCGAGGGAAACGGTTGATAAAATGGAACTTGGCCATCTGTTATTCACGATATTTTCCGCATTTTTCGGGCTTGCGGTCGGCAGTTTTCTGAACGTTTGCATTTACCGCATTCCCAAAGGCACGTTTTTCACCGAAAAACACAGTTATTGTCCGAAGTGCGGGCAGCCGCTGAAATGGTACGACATGGTGCCGGTTTTCAGTTGGATTTTTCTTGGCGGAAAGTGCAGGAATTGCAAGGAAAAAATCTCCGCAAGGTACCCGATTGTGGAGTCGCTCAACGCCGTATTGTGGACGTTGTCGGCATATTTTATCGGGCTTAACGCCAACGCGTTCATATACGACGCGCTGTTTTCGGCGCTCATCGTGATGACGTTCATAGATATCGACACGAAAGAGATCCCGAACGGCATCGTCGTGTTCATCATAATTTTGTCGATCCCGCTGTTTTTCACGGCGAAGGACGTTGTGTGGTGGCACAGGCTTGTGGGCGCGGTGGTTATCAGCGTGCCGCTTTACGTAATCGCGCTCGTGACGGGCGGCATCGGCGGCGGCGACATAAAGCTTTATTTTGCGCTGGGGCTTGTGTTGGGGCTTTACCCGACGCTTGTGTCGGCGTTTATCGCGATAGTGTCGGCGGGGCTTATCGGCGGCGCGCTATTACTGACGAAAAAGGTCAGAAAGGGGTACGAGCTTCCGCTTGGTCCGTTTATCGCGCTTGGTGCGGTGGTCACGGTTTTTGCGGGCACGCCCATAATCGACGGCATAAAAAACTTATTTGGAATATAATATTATATCATAAGGAGAAGAGATGCAAAGAGGAGCAAGTTTAGGCGACATCCTGTTGGAGAAAGGCTTTATTAAGCAGGCGCAACTGGATGACGCAAAACGTTGGCAAAAAACCCATCCCAACGAAAAAATCAGCGCGATATTGTTGTCGCGCGGCATTATCACCGAGGACGCGATGCTTTCTGCAATGGCAGAGCGTTTCAACACGACCTATATAAATACGGAGCTTGTCGTCCGTCGTCCCGAAATTCTGAAAAACGTACCGGAGCAAATCGTCAAAAAGCACTGCATAATGCCGATTGACGTGAAGGCGGGGCAGATCATTATTTCCACGCACGATCCGCACGACATCAGCGCGTTCGAGGACGTAAAGATGGTCACGCGTATGGACGTCGGTTTTGTCCTTGCACCGCAGCGTATCATCGAAAGCGCGATTGAAAAGTACTACACCAACGCCGGCAACTTCTTCGTGTCGGACGAAGCGACGCAAAAGGTAGTCCAGCAGACTTCGGCGGCAACCCAGCAAAAGTTGTCCGAAATCGAAAGCCGCGTTGACAACACGCCTGTCGTCAAACTTATCAACAGCCTTATCACGCAGGCGTACATGCGCCGCGCGTCAGATATTCATATTGAGCCGTTTGAGGAGCAAATCCTTGTCCGCATGCGTATCGACGGCGAGCTTGTCGAATGTATGCGCTTGGACATTTCCACGCTTAACAGTATCGTTTCGCGTTGTAAAATCCTTGCGGGCATCAACATTGCTGAAAAGCGAATCCCGCAGGACGGCCGTATCGACTTCAACAACGGCGACATCAACATCGACCTTCGTGTCAACACGCTGCCCACGATTTACGGTGAAAAGGTCAACATGCGTCTTCTTGCAACCGAGGACGCCGCGCTTATCACGCTTCCCGACCTTGGCATGCCCGACAAACTGTTTGAACAGTTCTCCCGCATCATCAAAGCGCCGAACGGGATCATTCTTGTCACGGGGCCTACGGGTTCAGGTAAGTCGACGACGTTGTACGCCGTCCTTAGCGAACTCAACAAACCGAACGTCAATATAACGACGGTCGAAGACCCTGTCGAAAAGCAAATCTTCGGCGTCAATCAGGTGCAAACCAACGCAAAGGCGGGCTTAACGTTCGCAAGCGGACTTCGCGCAATCCTGCGTCAGGACCCGGACATCGTCATGATCGGTGAAATTCGTGATACCGAAACCGCCGAAATCGCAATCCGCGCCGCTATCACGGGCCACTTGGTTTTGTCCACGCTGCACACCAACGACGCCGCGTCAAGTATCGTCCGTCTTATCGACATGGGCGTTGCGTCATACATGGTCGCGTCGTCCGTGAACTGCGTTGTCGCGCAAAGGCTTGTCAAAAAACTTTGCCCGGAATGCAAGAGAAAACGCGAAATCAAGGCGGAAGAGGCTGCAATTCTGAACGATCCGTCAATCACTCATATTTATGAGCCTGTCGGCTGTCCCCGCTGCGGCAACACCGGCTACAAGGGACGTACCGCAATTTACGAAATTATCGAAATCGACAGCGACCTTCGCCGCATGATATCCGAGGGCAGGACAACCGAGGAAATCCGCGACTTCGCCAAAGAGCACGGCGCAACGTTTTTGGAAGACAGCATCCGCACGCTCATCGGCAACGGCACGACGTCCATGTCCGAGTTTTACCGCCTTATTTACAGCATTTAATAAACGGGAACAAACCAAAACAAAAACTCTGCAAAAACTTGCAGAGTTTTTTAATCCAAGCGGTATCGGTGCACACGGCGCGTACTGTGTAAATTCCGTACGAAGTACTGTGTCATTGCGAGGAACAACGCGACGTGGCAATCTCCCGGAAGGACTACCATATTAAACTCCACGCAAGATACTTTTGTACTTGCGTGGAGAAAAAGGCGCACACAAGCAAAAGAGTGAGCGTTATCGCTTGCGATAACGTGATTTCAAAAGTGCAGTGTGCGACGCATCGCCCGGAAGGGAATCCATATGGAACAAACCAAAACAAAACTCTGCAAGAAGTTGCAGAGTTTTTTAATAAAAAAAAGCGAGGCGTTTGCCTCGCTTAATGTTTTGTTGTTAAAATTATAACCTTATTAAATTAAATGATTAGTCGTTAGAATTATTATTGAATTGCAGCAACGACACCCTCTGTATTAATTGTATATCCTTTGCCTTTGTAATCTCTCGTTTTAGCACCAAAAGTAACAGAAATTAACGTGCTTTCTTCGTTAAGCGATACTTTAAAAGCACCAGCAGCGGGGTCGGTAGAAGCAATTGTTTTACCAGTGAACTCTTTTGCGAGTTCTGTGAGCAAATTAGTAATCGCATCAGTTTTGAAAGTATCAGTCGTTTGTGTAGATGTACTAGGTGTGTTGGTTTCTGAAGCAGCGCCGGTGGCAACGTTAATGTACTTTTCGGGGGATTCAAGGATAAGACCGCTGATTGAAGTAGCAATTTTGTTTGCCTGCGTGAGGTTGGTTTTATCAGTATTTTTGTTCAACTGCGAAACCGTAACACCGGCGACCGTGCCTGCAAGGACTGCCATGATTGCGATTACGACGATAAGTTCAACGAGCGTAAAGCCCTTTTTGTTTTTTCTAAGTTTTAACATTTATGTTAATCCTCCACTATAATTATTTCAAAATTTGAGCATACAGGGCAAAAAATCCTTATTTTGCGATTAGTAAGTCAAAAACCGCGCTTAAAATGGTGTTTTTTATCAAACTGTCAAAATGACACTCTTGCTATCATATATAATAGGTGTGTTTTAATAAATATAAATACAAGTGCATATGATATGGAAATAAAGAGCGGTTGACTTTGGTATATAGGATAATAATTGATTGAAGTTTACAAACGAATTGTATTGATATTTTAATTAGTTCTCTTTTATTCGATTTTAATAATGATGTATTGATAAATAGTGGTGTTGATCAGGTGCGGAAGTTGGTGAAAGCGGATAAAATGGCGTTTATAGTTTTGGGTTTTATAACAAGGTTACCCTTCCGGGAGATTGCCACGGCATCGCCGTTGGCGATGCCTCGCAATGACATAAAGTGCGTTGCACGGAATAACGTAAAGAAAGTATGTAGATTTTGCTATTACTTTTCGGCAAACAAACTCTTGTTATGTTCCGTACAAAGTACTCTGTCATTCTGAGGAGCAAATTGGGAACCCCAAAAGATACTTTGTACTTTTGGGGAAAAGGAGTATGCAAGCATAAGACAGTCGATTGTCGCTTGCGGCAATCGACTGGTCAAAAACGAAGCATACGACGCATCTCCCGGAATGGATACGAAATAGCATATAAATATGGATTATTTATAAAACTGTCAAAAGGACACTCTTGCTAAATAGATGACCATCTTTTTAAGGAGAAATTTTCCGGTGTCCGGAGTTAAGTAATGTATGGATAAATATAATTAGTTTTAATACTGTATAATGTTTATTCGGTTTGTTTTGAATTCCACATAAACACTTTAATCGTTTTTGAAGCGGTTTCCATAATAAGCAACTTCTCGCAATGACATTAAGCACTTCGTACCGAATGAGATAAGGTAACCGCATTGTGATGAGTATGAATTTTGGTAAATGTTAGTATTTGCTGGAAAAAATTTAAAAAAACGTATGAAAATATTTGAATATGTGCATTGAATGGGCGAAAGTTGCACAAAAATGGGATTTTTTTGGACTATTATACAATATAGTACTATTATAGTATTTAAATATTTTCAAAAAAAGTATTGACGAGGCATATTTTATAAAGTATAATTATAAATGTAAAGGGAAACTAAGACATTTTTTTATGCAGTTTTCCCTGAACAAAAAAATATCGGACAAAACGTCGCAAAATAAGGATTTGTCGCAGCATTGCTTTGTTCAATGACAGCGCGCCAAGGCAAATCCGGGGACCCCAAAAGATACTTTGTACTTTTGGGGAAAAGGAGCACACAAGCAAAAGAGTGAGCATTATTGTTTGCAATAATGTGATTTCAAAAGTGCAGTGTGCGACGGGTGCCGATACCAAACATTGAAATAATTATAGTGGAGGATTAACATAAATGTTAAAACTTAGAAAAAACAAAAAGGGCTTTACGCTCGTTGAACTTATCGTCGTAATCGCAATCATGGCAGTCCTTGCAGGCACGGTCGCCGGTGTTACGGTTTCACAGTTGAATAAGCAAACAAATAACAGTGGCGCAACGCAGGCAAAACTTATTGCAGACTATGTTGTACAAGAACTTGGCGCAAATCTTGATGATATAACCGAAACTGTAAATATAGGAACCGAACAGGATCCTACATTGGTAACGGTATTTAAGGCTTCTGCTGCCAGCACCACGGGCACCTATGGTTATGTAATTCTCGATAACATTAGGGCAAATATGAAAAACGATAAATTTGAGTATATTAAGGCAACAGAAAGTGGAAAAGGAAAAATTAAAATTGCAGTTATTTCTTCGGTCACAGATACTTCTGCAACAAATAAGCCCAATGATACAGTTCAAATCACTTATATTGCAAAGGGTAACGGTACCAACACTGTTTATACTGTAACTGCTGATGGCGTATTAACAAAGGTTGCATAAAATCGGCATTTCACATCACGAGGGGGCATAATTGCCCCCTTTTTTATAAAATAAAATGATTAAGAACAAAAAAGGTTTTACACTTGTCGAACTTATCGTCGTTATCGCCATTATGGCGGTTCTTGCGGGGACAGTAGCAGGTGTTACCGTCACACAATTAAACAAACAAACGAATAAAAACGGCGATATACAAGCGCGTTTAATCGCCAACTATGTTATACAAGAAATCGGTTTGGGTGACCAAGCGGACGTTATTGCCGTGGAAACAGGCAAGTTTGCAAAAAATGATGAAGACAAGTTTATCATTGACGTTTCGATAAGACAAAACATGAAAAACGATAAGATACCTTTCACCGAAAGTTCTGAAAAAGGAAAAGTCAAAGTCGTGACCACCGAAGACAACGTTGTGATTACTTATTATTTCAAAGGGGCAACGTCCGAAAGCGTAATCTACACGGTTGACACGCAAGGAAACATGACAAAAGGATAAAAAGGATAAACACAAAAAAGCGAGGCGTTTGCCTCGCTTTGTTTCTTGTTAAAAGTGATATTATGCTCCTTATGCAACAACGCCTTCTATATTAATCGTATAAGACACATCGCCACCACTTCTTTGTTTGCCTTTGTATTCAACTTTAATTACATTTTTTGTTGGTTCTGCCGTTGTATCCGTATCACTCTTTTGGCCTGCAACAAAGGAAACGGCTATTGTACCTTTTGCTACATTATTATCTGCTGGCTTTGCTACTACCTTTTCTGTGCCATATTGTGCCTTTAAAGCATCCATAAGTTTTTGCCCATTCGTGCCTGCCGTTTTTATGCTGTCCAAAGTCGTAACATCGGCAGCAGTAAGATCAATATTGTTTTCAATGATCCAAGTAGAGATAAAGTCTGCAATGCCTTTTGCTTCGGTAGCCATTGTTTTGTCAGTTTGTTTATTAAGTTGTGACACGGTTACGCCTGCAATCGTGCCTGCAAGGACTGCCATGATTGCGATTACGACGATAAGTTCAACGAGCGTAAAGCCCTTTTTGTTTTTTCTAAGTTTTAACATTTATGTTAATCCTCCACTATAATTATTTCAATGTTTGATTTGGACAACGCGACGCACACTGTCATTGAACAAAGCAATGCTGCGACAAATCCTTATTTTGTGAACACGTCTTTCCCCACGGGTACAAAAGTATCCCGCGGGGGTTTTATGCGGTGTCCCTTCCGGGAGATTGCCACAGCACCGCAAAGCGGTGCTTCGCAATGACATAGAGTACTTCGTACGGAAGGGAACAAAGGGCGGTGCGCGTCATAAACTTCACTTTTGACCAAACAATCGCCGTAAACGTCAATTGTTTGTCTTTTGCTTGTTTATTCCTTTTCCCCACGGGTACAAAAGTATCTTGTGTGGGGTTTAATAAGGATTCCCTTCCGGGAGATTGCCACAGCACCGCAAAGCGGTGCTTCGCAATGACATAGAGTGCTTCGCACGGAAGGGAACAAAGGGCGGTGATACATATTCAAAGCGTTTCCGAAACATTTTCTCTGCAAAAAATAATATATTGACACTGTACGCGCGAAGTAGTATAATTATATAAGTATGAAAAGGCGTGTTTTCAAAAATAAAAAAGGCTTTACGCTCGTTGAACTTATCGTGACAATTGCCATTATGGCGATTCTTGCCGCGGCGGTTACGCCTGCCGTTTACGTCACGACAAAACGCCGTCAGAAGAGCGCTGCCGAAACCGACACGCAGACCATGTACAGGAACGCGATCGCGGCGGTTACGTACCTTTCGGGGCAGTATATTTATCCCAACAAGCCGGATCCGCGCAAAGAAGACGTGGACAACGGCGTGCACGGGTGGTACGTCACGTATTCCGCAATGGTGTGCAAGCGCATTTATCAGACCGTAATCGGGCTGGACATTCCCGTCAAATATTACAATCCCGATGCGTCGGGGACGGAAAAGGTCCTTGTGCCCGACGGCTGCAACGCGGTGGAGCGCAGTTCCTTTGTCAGCGCGGACAACAGAAATCCTTATATCGTCATTCAGGTTGTGGGCGTCACGGCGGCGGAGAATAGCGACGAAATCGAATATTACCTCATCGTCAGCTACCACAACGACAAGAATCAGTTTGCGGCGTTTGACGGCGCTAACGACGTTACGGACGTCACCAATAAAAAAGCAGAATACATACTAAGGTATCCCACCGCCGAAAACGATGCAGGCAAACAACTTAACCGCGCATATCAGAACAATAAGGGCAATCCCATCCGCTATACGTTCAGAATAAGAACAAAGTAATGCTATTATGAAATATATCTTGCAGTTTTTTTACCTGGTTTTACAGTTCACCTGGGGCGCGATTCAAAACGTCCTGGGGTTTTTGCTTTTCCTGAAAAATATCAGGTGCGAGCACGCCTATTACCACGGCGCAATCCTGACCTTCCACGAGGGCGATTGGGGCGGCGTGTCGCTGGGCGCGTTTATCTTCATCAACGGCAAGCGCGGCGATGAGTACAAAAAAACCGTGTCCGTGCATGAGTACGGCCATACCATTCAGTCGCTGATTCTGGGGCCGCTGTATCTGTTTGTCGTCGGGATTCCGTCGTTTGTATGGTGCAACAACAAGAAGTGCATTGCTATGAGACAGGATAATAATAAATCCTATTACGATCTGTATTGCGAAAGCTGGGCGAACAGGCTCGGCGAGGCGGTCACGCATGAGGAGGCACCGCACAAGTGAAAGAAAAGTTCAACGGGGTGCTGTTGCATATAGGAAGTCTGCCGTCTGAATACGGCGTCGGCGCGCTGTCCAGGGGCGCGTTTTCTTTTGTCGATTTTTTGGCGGACGCGAAGGTCGATTTCTGGCAAACGCTGCCGTTATCGCCAACGTCTTTCGGCGACAGCCCGTATCAGTCGCCGTCGGCATTTGCGGGGAATCCGTACTTTATTGATATAAATACGCTTGTTAAACGCGGGCTTTTGATGGAAAACGAGGCAAAACGCGCCAAAACAAAATCGCTTGACTACGCCGAAATTTTTAACTCGCGATACGACGTGCTGCGCTGCGCGTTCAAAAGATTTCAAAAAAATTCCGATTATTCAAAGTTTCTTGAAAATAACGAATATTGGCTGGACGACTTCGCGCTGTTTATGGCGCTCAAAGTCAAAAACGGGTTTTCGTCGTTCGATACGTGGGAAAAGGACGAAAGACGGCGCGATACGCTGTCCGACGAAAAAATCGCCGCGCTTCAGGACGAGTGCGATTTCTGGCGGTTTTTACAGTTCGAGTTCTATCGCGAATTGACCGCGCTTAAAGACTACGCAAAATCCAAAAACGTCGCGCTTATCGGCGATATCCCCATCTACGTCGCGTACGACAGCGCGGACGTCTGGGCGCACCCCGAAATTTTCAGGCTTGACAAAAATATGCGCCCGAAAGAGGTCGCAGGAGTGCCGCCCGATTACTTCTCCGCCGACGGGCAACTGTGGGGCAATCCGCTGTACGACTGGAAAAAACAGCAGGCGGACGGCTTTGTGTGGTGGCATCACCGCTTGCTGCATCAGCTGCAATTTTTCGACAAAATCCGCATCGACCACTTCCGCGCGTTTGAAAGCTACTACGCCGTGCCGTATGGTGCAACGACCGCAAAAATCGGCAGGTGGGTGAAGGGCGTCGGCACGAAAATCTTCGACGGGCTTGACCTCGACGGCAGAATCATCGCCGAGGACCTCGGAATTATCACCGACAAGGTGCGCCGCCTTGTGAAACGTACCGGCTTCCCCGGAATGAAAGTCTTTCAGTTCGCTTTCGACGGCAAGAGCGATAACGAGCATCTGCCGGAAAACGTAAGGTATAACACCGTCTATTACACCGGCACGCACGACAACGATACGCTGAAAGGTTGGTACGACGCGCAGGGTGACGGCACAAAAGAGTACGTCAAAAAAACCCTCGGCGCAACCGACGAGAACGTCTTTGATAAAGCTTTCAAAAGGGTAATGCGCTCCCGCGCGAAATTCGTCATCGTGCCTATGCAGGACTATCTGTTGCAGGGCTCGGAGGCGAGAATGAATACCCCGGGGACGAACGACGGGAATTGGAAATACGTCCTGCCGAAAAATTACGCAAAGGTGAAAAACCGCATAAGAAAGTACGTCAGGAACAGATGTTCATATAGCCGAGCCAGGAATAAATAAGGGAAACAACGTTAAAATCCTGTGCCTTTTTCGGTGACGACGTTTTCACCGCTCAGGTAAATTTTGTAATATACTTCACGATATTCTTGCGACTTTCCCTTGTAATAAAGATAAATCGCATTTTCCTCCGTGTTAAAATCGGCGGAAAAAGTCCCCTTTTTTTCGGGAACGCCGTACGAATCAGCCCATTTTAAGGACGAAAACCTGTTTTTCAGGGTATTGTAAGCGGCTTCCGAGTACGCATCCGTCCATATTTGGTCGATACTGCCATACAAAAGATCTGTCACGTCGATTTCGATCCCCGTAAGTTCGGTGAAGAACGAAGGGCGTTCAACGACTTCCTGCGCCCACGAAACGATTTGTGCAGAAATTTGCTTCCCGTTGTATATGTAGTTGACTTCGTCGGTTTTCTTGTTGAGAATGCCTACGGTTGCGCCCGAAACGACGCCGGCAAGCACCGCCATAATCGCAATTACGACGATAAGCTCCACAAGAGTGAAACCTTTTTTATTGTATTTCATAATTATATTATACAAAACCGCCGACGTTTTGTCAAAACCGACGTATTATCAGGGCGAAACGAAAAATCGATTTTGGAAACCAGCTGTTTTTTGTTTTGTTGAGTTCAAATTTTTTGAAGATTTTTTTGAAAATCAATTTTTTTACAAGTCGTAATAATTGACAGTAATCATTGTCATATTGACAGCGGCGCACGGGATATTATAACAAGGAAACCCTTCTGGGAGATTGCCACGCTACGCTCGCAATTACACAGTACTTCGTACGGAATATAACAAGAGTTTGTTTACCGGAAACTATTTGCAAAATTTTCGTACCTTCTTTATTCTATCCCGTGCAACGCACTTATGTCATTGCGAGGAGCAACGCGACGTGGCAATCTCCCGGAAGGGTAACCGCATTGTAATGATATAAAGAGTGTCGCACGGAAGTGGTAACGTATCATGACTTGTTGGTGCGTTTGTCGCAAAGTATGAGCGATATATCGTCGCGCACGATGCAAAGGAATTTCAAAAGACATTCCGTCTCGGACACGGTAAGGTCGCGCGTCAGTATCGTCGCAACGGACAGGGCAAGATTTGTGAGTTCAATGACGTTGAGCCGCGAAAGTTCCATAAGGCAGTTTATGCCGGCTAGGCGCACAAGGTGACCCTTCCGGGAGATTGCCACGTCGTTGCTATGCAACTCCTCGCAATGACATAGTACTTCGTACGGAAAAGAAATAGTTTTGATTGCTTGCAAATAATGGCGTGACTGACTTACTCTTTTAATTTTACCCCGTGCAACGCACTTTGTGTCATTGCGAGCGTAGCGTGGCAATCTCCCGGAAGGGTTACCACATTATAATGACGTAGAGTGCGTTGCACGGAAGATAACGAGTATACAATGTTTTGAAAGGGTAACGGCGAAAACGGAACGTGCAAAATGGCGCGTCATAACGCAAAATAACTTGACATTCGGTTGTAATATCTTGTATATTATATTTATAGCAATATCTTTTGGGTGCATTATGCCCAAAATTGCACATACTATGGCTATACCGTCGGGTTTTCCGGCGTATCGGAGGAGAGATATGAGAGCAAAAAAATCAAGCAAAAACTTACTTCGTATCAGCGGACTTGCATTAGTGTTTATGCTTGCAGTCGCACTGCTTGTCAGCGCAATTTCTTTTACGCGCGTGGGTGCGGGTGATAACAAAACGGCTTTTGCGGCAGGTACGTACACGCCCGGCACGCAAGAGCTTGCCATTGATTCGTCAAGCTGGAAATGGAATTTGCCGCTTAAAGCAGATGCTGACGGAAACATTGCAGTTTATACTTATAGACCGAATACATATAAAAACTATTTCGGTTATGTTGGCGGAGTTTATAGTTGTAATGTTAAAAGTTCGGATACAAATGCGTATACGTCACATGGAACAGCGATAACCGGAAATGTAAGAGAAAGGCTTTACGCTTATTATAAATTGCCCGATGAACTTGTTTCGCTTGGTGCAACGATTGAGATCAGCTCAAACATTGAAAGTGCGTACAAATTTTCTGACTTGCATACGATTCATAAATTTATTTCGTTTTCGGGCGGTGTTGGAAAAATCGAAGAGAATGACGATACTGACGATGCAACTGCAGAGCAAGTTGTAGAGACATCATATAACAGAGGCTTGAAATGGACGGTTACGGCAGACACCCAATATATCCTTGTTTATGCGGGCGGGCAAGTATCAGGAACTCACTATTCGAAAATCGAAATCAGCGGGCTTGAAATCACGATTAAGGTCAAGTCTGTCGATAACCCGAGCCTTTTCACACCCGTTACCGCAGCATGGGACGGAACAACCAAACCGGACATTGCGGTTTTGGATACCATTGCAAACATATCGAATCTTTATACCACCAACAACAATATTGTCGGCAACCTTGACTGGGCATTGAACGGCGAAGACGTTCTTGATCCTACGTTCAACAAGTTGACGTCAATCCGCACCGACGGAACGCAGTCAAAGCGGTTCTCCTTCCTGCTTTTTGACAAATTCTTCGGGCTTAAAGAAGCGGATATCAAAGGTTTTGACATTCTTCAAGCATATATTGGCACGGGCGCAATAACGGACGGCAAAGCAAAAACATACAAAAGAAGCGATTATACATCAGAACAGCTGAAAACGTTGCGTTATCCGACGGGCTTGGAAAGCATAACGGTTGAGCCGTTTGCGTTTGACAATAACGACCCCGCGACGGGTTCTTTCCGCGGGCTTTACGTCACGGTCATTTACGACGGAAAAGACAACAATGCGTTGCCTATCGAAACCGACACGATATATCGTGTAAATTATAAAAACTCAATCAATCTTTCGGGTAAGACGTTGAGCATCGACTGCGACGGTATCGACTACACCAAGCCCACGGCTTTGAACGAAGTTGCTCTCCTTACCGAAAACGTTTTTAACGAAAAAGACGGCGTCACGTATTTTTATACCGACACAATAAAATTCAAACCTGTTCTTGAAGACACCGACACTCGCGGTGACGTCAAGTATTTCTATACCCTTTACAAAATAGTTGACGGCAACTACGTCGAAATCGAAGGGCAGACAGGCATTGCAATCAACAACCCCGGTTCCGACATCTTCACCCTTTCGGGACTTGAAAAGGGCGAATACGCAATCAAGTTCAAAGCGATCGATACGGTCGGACGATTCTACGAAGGCGCGAGTGCGGAGCAAATCGCACTTTTTAATAGCATACAACAAGGCTGGGCAAACCACGCCGTTTACAGCGATTATCACAAGTTCACAATCGACGACATCAAGAGCCTGCCCGAAAAATGGGAAACCGCAATTTACCTTGAAAACGGCGGCGCATATAACGGCGAATGGACGAATCAGAACGTCGTTATCGAGTTCAACACGCTCTCTTCCATCAAGGACATAACCTATCAAATCAGTTATTGCACCTTTAAAAACGGCGTCCCTGTCCCCGACGAAACAATCACCTGGCAGGATATTGAAATCGTTGATAACAAATATATCATAGGCCATGACGAAACTTCGCCCGAAGGATACGAACGCATCTATTATCTCCAGGCGATTTATAATTCGTCAAATATCAAGTATACCGTTAACGTTCCCGTGAAATACGACAACTATAACGGATACAAGCCCGAAATTGCAAGGCTTCTTGACTTCTCGACAGACGCGTATGCCGACTTATTGCCGCTCAAAGTTCAGCTTACTTACAGACAAGTCGGGAAAGAAGGCTTCGTCAGCGAATTTTTGGGCAGCCCGATGACTCTTTATTACGCAATCACCCGTGACGGCGCCCCCGGCGAGGCAAAGGAACTTCCGCTTGATACAAACAACGTTTATATGGATTTGTTCGAGGGCAGAAACGTTTCAGGCCTCACGCAAATTCAGGTCAGATTCTGGCTTGAAGACAAAGCGGGCAATAAAAACGATCAAACCATCTACAACGTCAACCTTGACAGGGCAAAAATCAACGTCAACTTCAACATCGATACGAACGCCCGAAGATACTTCAACAATACGACCGACGTAAGTACGTCGCTTGTTTCGTACACGTTGTCGAACAAGTTTACAGGCACTATCCCGTCGGGGAAAATCGGCATTACTTTCGACGCGGCGTACGACGGCGTTAATGCAGGCATAAGACAGGTGATTGTCAGCAACGTCCTGGCTTCCTACGTCGAAGGCTCGGCTTATACGCCTGCGCTCATCGAACAGTATGAAAAAGTTTACTATGACGTAAACGGCAACAAGATGACGCCCGAAGCAGACGGCGGTTACGTCATCGGCACACACGAAATCAAAAAAGCGCGCCTTACGATCGACGAGAAATACAGACATGCGCCGTTTGTTTATAACGGCACCATCAGCTACGCAATGACCGACTACGTTTCGGGCGACGGCTCTTTATTGGTGCTCGATAAGGTTTTGGGCGACAAAGCGGACGAATGGAAAAATATCCAATGGAAAGGCACGTTCCAGCTTGACAGCATTGGCGTCGGCAAAGGGCTTCGCGCATCGCTTATAAATATCGAAATCGCGGGCGAACTGAACAACAATTACCAGATCACAAACGCGGGCGGCTCTGCAAGCGCACCCAAAGCGTATATCGATATCCTACCAGCCAAACTCGGTAAAATCACGCTTATCGCCTCAAAGATTTATAACGGCGAAAATACGATTCTGACGAACTCGGACAACTGCACGTTTAGTATCGAGGGACTGCAAGGCACGGACAACATCACGCTCGAATACGGCACGATTATCCTGCCCGGCAAGGACGTCGGCACATATACCTTTAACGTCAACGATTTCAAACTCGTCGGCGAAAGAAAAAAATTCTATGACCTGACAGACGTTACCGTTGAAGCGACGATTACCGTAACGCCCAAACCCATCACGGTTACGGTGAATAACGTCGATAAACCTTTCGACAACAAAACGTCGTTCCAGATCAGCAGCTATACGTTTGGCGGCGTTGTATCGGGCGACGACGTGAAACTGTTAACAAGCACGGGCAATACGGCAAATATCAACGTCGGCACTTATCCCGATTGCAAAGTCACGCTGGGTATTACCGGCAATGACAGCAAAAACTACGTCCTGAACGTTACCGAGGCGGTTGTTACGGTCACCATTTCTCCGCGCGAAATCGGCGGCGCGAAAATCACCGGTATTTACGCTGTCGACACGAACGGCAATTACTACTACATCAATGAAATCGGCGCAGGCGAAGTTGTGATTTATCAGAAAGATGGCGCAGGTTATATCGCGTACAGCAAGGACGAAAACGGCAAGGCAAAGACCGAAAACGTTGACGTTTTGCCAGCAGGCGCAACCGTCTGGGTGCTCGATACGTTCGTAAAAGGCGGCGTTTGCATCATCAACGGTCACCGCTTCGAGCTGTCGCAAGACATCGTTTACGCAATCGAATACTATGAGGATACCGAACTCAAAAACAAACTCGACATCGGTGAAATCGACTTCACACAGCGTCAGTATCAGCCCGTCGTCGTCGATCAGAACGGCAAAACATTCATTATCAACGTCGACATTAAGGACGGCGTTTACGACACCACTTCGGGCGCGTATAAATATACGTTGAAAATCGAAAGCTTCGGCGCGAAAAGCAACTTCAAGAAAATAACGGGCTTCAACGACACGGAAACCAAAGTCGTGTCCGTGCTTGACTTCTCGGACGTCACGTTTGAAAATAAAATGTTCAACGACAAAGGCAACGTCGATAAGTTCAGCGCTCCGTACAACGCGGCGGCATACACGCTTAACGTCATAAGCCCGTCACAGTTGAATATTGAACTCGCGGAATACTTCAAGAAGGGCGCAGACGGCGTATGGCAACCCGTTTCCGCGGCAATCGACGCAGGCGTTTACTACGGTAAGTTCACGGTATCGCGCTTGAATAACGAATACATTCTTGAACAAACTTTCACGATTGAAAGAATCGACACCGAAATTAAGATTAAAGACGCGTCAGTTACGTACGACGCAAAATACGGCGAAGACTTCGCTGAAAAAGTGCAAAAGGTCGACGACGCGTTCAATTACTACAAGACGACTTACGGCATGGTCGTCGGCGCAAACGACATCGTTTACGAATATTCCTTTGATGAAGATTTCAAGACGATTCTCGGCAGTGCTCCCGTCCGTCAGGGTGGCGGCGTATGCTACGTCCGCGTGAGATATAAGGGCAACGAAAATTTCATCGGCTCGGTCTCGCTCGCCCGCAAAATCAACGTTAACGGCGCGAAATTCAACCTTGTCGATATCACGGCAAACGTAGGCGAATCGTTCAATCTGCCCACGGTTGAAAATCTTATCGACAAAGACTCCGTCGGAGGCAACTACAAAGAAATCGCAAAAGACTTTGTCATCGTTTATCGCGTCAGCGACGCCAGTTACAAGGTCGTGAATAACGCTGCGGGACTTGTGGGCGAAGGCAGATATCCTTACAGAGTCGTTCATAAAGGACTTATCAAGGGCGGCGCCTGGACGGTCGACAGCAGTGCGGAATCCACAAGATATACCCGTGCCGTGTCGGCGGACGGCATAATCGAAGCGACGATTTCCATCACCGAAAACGAACTTAACTCGGTATGGGGCGGCGACGTCAACGTTCCCGACGATAAAGTTCTGGAAGATAACGGCATCGGCACGATCTCGGGCAGCTGGACGCAGGCTGACAGCGGATACACCGTTTACTTCTGCATACTCGACAGAAACAACGCCGCAAGCCGCGATAACTTCACCAACGGTTTAAGACAAAATAAGGAAATCTTTGGCAAAGAGTACGTCGCTGGCAAGGTCTACTTCCTGTCGCTCAGCGAATATAAGAACAAAAACGTCCTTATGAACGCCGACAAACAGCCCAAACTTATGAGCCCCGCAACCGTAACGATGAACGTCAGCGCAAACGGCGCGAAACTCATCAGATACAACAACGGCGAATGGACGGAAGTAAACTACGTCGATAACGGCGACGGTACCGTAACGTTTGAAACCGATAAGCTCGGCTACTTCATCTTTGCAGAAGACTACGTCGCGCCCAAAGCGAAAACAAACACGCTGGCAATCGGCATCGGCGCAGGCGTGGGCGGCGCGGCAGTGCTTATGGCAATCATCGTGGTTACGTTGGTCGTCATTAAGAGAAAACGCGCATAATCGTTAAACAAACGCACGCGACGGCGTGCCGTTTCCATAATATAAAATATTTTATAAGGAGAAGAAAAATGAACAAATATGCAGGTACAAAAACCGAAAAGAACCTCGAAACGGCTTTTTCGGGCGAATCACAGGCAAGAAACAAGTATACTTACTTTGCGTCGGTTGCGAAAAAAGAGGGCTATGAACAAATCGCGTCCCTGTTTCTGAAAACCGCCGACAACGAAAAAGAACACGCCAAACTTTGGTTCAAGGAACTTAACGGAATCGGAAACACAACGGAAAACCTTGTTGCCGCAGCGGCGGGCGAAAACTACGAATGGACGGATATGTATGCGGGCTTTGCAAAAACAGCCGAAGAAGAAGGCTTCCACGAACTTGCGGCGAAATTCAGACTTGTCGCGGCGATCGAGAAACACCACGAAGAAAGATATCGCGCGCTGTTGAAAAATATCGAAACGGCGGAAGTTTTCAAAAAATCCACGGTGAAAGTGTGGGAATGCAGAAACTGCGGCCATATCGTCGTCGGAGAGTGCGCGCCCGAGGTTTGCCCGACGTGCAATCATCCCCAAAGTTATTTTGAAATATCCGCGGACAACTATTGATTGTCGCAAAACACGCGGGAAACCATTTTCAAAGCGTCGGGACACCCCGACGCTTTTT
>OGQY01000016.1_pt1 | contig 159088 bp, 141 predicted proteins | sample 1553361 | NCBI WGS metagenome assembly OGQY01 (sample SAMEA2579963, study PRJEB22360) | human gut metagenome | reverse complement strand
TTTTATTTTTCCAACCAGGGAAAATCTTAAAAAAGAGGTGGAAAGCAGGGTCACCCATCTGGTGAAGAATCTGATTGATACAAAATGGGACAAGCTCCTGTTAAAGTACCAAAACCAGAGGGACAGCCTTTTTCCTAATATAAACCGGACACAGGTGCAGGAAACTTCCAAAAGATACCTGAAGGCCCAAATAAAGCCGGAGGAGCAGTTTTCCTTTGCAAAGATGCAGGTGGAGTACACGGATGTAATGTTTCTTTACTGTCTGAACCACCACGAGAAGGCTGTACAAATGATTGCAGATAAATGGCTGAAGGAATCTCTTTGGGAGATTTCCCAGAAAAGGATCTACCTTGAATGTGTCCGCGAAGAAATGGAAGAGCTGCAAAAAAAGGCAGCATAAAGGAGGAAATGGATTTATGAGTAAATTTGAGTATCTGAATCTGACTCAGAAGATGATCAAAATAAGGAAGATGGTACCAAAACTAATCAGGAAACGGTACAGCGAAGAAGTACCTTATGATTTTGTGCGGCTGGATGATATTTATGAATACCTTACCCCGGCGCTTACGAAATATGGTGTGGATTTTGAGGTACTTACCGAAAAGCCCACCCAGGTGGATTCTTCCGGAAACCAGGTATATCTGATACCATTTGGCAATTTATGGCGGTATGAAGCAGATCTGAAGCTCTGCTGGGTAAATGCAGATCGTCCAAATGAAAAAAGTTACAGTGACATTCATGTGGTCGGAACCAATGAGGTTCCGGACAAAGCCAAAGGTGCAGCCTGGAGCTATGGACTGAAATATTATCTATTAAATAAGTATAACATCGTCCAGGCAAACACCGAGGATCCGGACATGCGCGGCCCTGCTCCGGATGGCGACAAAATAAAAAAAGAAAAAACACAATAATATATTTATATTATGTGTTCTTTCTTCGCGCCGTCATTGAAAAGTTTTGCCCCGCTATTTCGATTTTTTGATAAGGCGGGTGCTTCGGAATACCACGCTGCCGTTCACCCTGTCGTTGCAGGGATAAAAAATCACACGGAACAAAATGCGGTTTTTCTTGAGCTTTTTGATTGCTTCTTCGCCGATTTTAATCACGTTTTCGATAAGTCCCTGCGAAAGAAAGCCGCCTTCGTGTCCCCACCATATCGCGTATTCGTCTGAAATTTTCAAAATTCCCCTTGCGCTTTCCAGCCATTCGTCGACGTACGACGCGTTCGGTAGAAACAGCCACGGCGACGGACACATATTGTCGCCGACGAAAGCAATTTTCGTTTTATCGTCCAGAAGCAATATGCTGCCGTAAGTATGCCCGACGGAATGTACGACTTTCACCTGTCGTCCGCCAAGGTCGAAAACGTAACCGTCTTCTATGCCGACGACTTCGGGACGCTTATCGTACTTTACCAGATCTTTGACTTTTATGCTTTTGTCGACAACCCCCTTTGAGCCGACAAGGAACAGTTTCCTGACGATATAATTTGTCATAAAATTATACGTCTTTCCCGTGTCGAGGGTGTGGACGTAAATCTTTTCAAACTGTCCGTCGCCGCCCGCGTGGTCGACGTGTCCGTGCGTCGCGACAACCAAAATTGGCTTATCGGTGATTTTTTCAACCGCGCCTTTTATGTCGCCTATACCCAGCCCGCAATCGATCAGCAGCGCGCGCTCCTCACCTATTAAAAGATAACAGTTCGCGATGCCGAAGTCGCTTATCATATAAGTGTCGTCGGCAATTTTTCTTATCGGATAGTCGGTACGCATTACTCTGTTTTTCATATTTTACCCCTTTATATTGTATGATAAACTTGCTCTTTTGCAAATATATCGTTTTTTTGCAATGAAAAAGCCCGACCGAAGCCGGGCGTGAATTTTATAAACCGTAACCTATGTCAAACGCTTTCTGGTTGACGGGGATTACCTTGGGTTTTGCGTGGAAAACCTTTTCGATTGTGCTCAGCATTACTTCCCTCGGGAAGAGGTTGCTGTACTTCATATACGCGCCCAACACCACGATATTCGCCGTCTTGTCGTTGCCCGCTTCGTGCGCGAGTTCGTTTGCGGGGACGTAAATCGTGGTAACGTCGGTGCGCTCCACCTTGTCGGAAATAAGGCTGCTGTTGACGATGATAAGTCCGCCGGGACGCACCTTGTTTTTGAATTTGTCAAGGCTCGGTTTGTTCATTGCGATAAGCGTGTCGGGCACCGCGATGATGGGCGACGCGACTTCCGTATCGTCAACGACAACGCTGCAATTTGCCGTACCGCCGCGCATTTCGGGACCGTACGACGGAAGCCAGGTTACCGCTTTGTTTTCGTATAAGGCGGCGTATGCGATAAACTGTCCGAGCGACAAAACTCCTTGTCCGCCGAAACCTGCGATGATTATCTTTTCCATACTTATACCTCCTTAAAAACGCCAAGCGGGTACAGATTTTCCATATCGCCCGCAACGTATTGAAGGGCTTGTTCGGGCGTCATGTGCCAGTTGGTCGGGCAGCTTGACAAAAGTTCCACCATCGTAAAGCCGTCGCCGTTAATCTGATGTTCGAAGGCTTTTTTGATTGCCTTCTTTGCCTGTACGATGTGTTTTACGTCGCACAAACTTTGTCTTGCGATATAAGCGGGGCCCGTAAGCGTGGACAACAGCTCGCACATTTTCACGGGGTTGCCGTTGATTTCGGGATTTCTGCCGTAAATACAAGTCGTTGATTTTTGCCCGTCAAGGGTGGTCGGCGCCATTTGTCCTCCGGTCATACCGTAAATCGCGTTATTGATGAAGATGACGGTGATTTTTTCGCCGCGCGTCGCCGCGTGCACGATTTCCGCCATACCGATACTTGCAAGGTCGCCGTCGCCCTGATAAGCAAACACGACGTTGTTCGGATTGGCGCGCTTTGCTCCCGTTGCGACTGCGGGTGCGCGACCGTGCGACGCCTGAATCATATCGCAGTTGAAATAGTTATACGAGAACACGCTGCATCCGACGGAAGCGATTCCTATGCAATGTCCTTCCGCGCCGAGTTCTTCCAGAACTTCCGCAACGAGTCTGTGCGCGATGCCGTGCGTGCAACCGGGGCAGTAATGGAACGGCACGTCTGTCAGCATTTTGGTTTTTTCAAATACTTTTGCCATTATTTTTTTACCTCCCCTTTCACGAATTCGACAATGTCTTCGGGCGTCATGACGTTGCCGCCGGTGCGACCGAAGAAGTCGACGGGTTTCTTACATTCGATTGCGAGTTTCACGTCCTCAATCATTTGTCCCATCGAAAGTTCGGAACATACGAATCTTTGGACAGTCGGGTTGTTTGCGACTTTCAAAAACGCTTCGTTCGGGAACGGGTACAACGTGACAGGTCTTAAAAGCCCTGCCTTTATGCCCTGTTCGCGCAGAATGTTCACGGCGGATTTCGCGATACGCGCGACAGTGCCGTATGCCGTCAGTACGATTTCGGCGTCGTCGCAAAGGTATTCTTCATATCTCGTTTCGCGACTTGCGATAAGGTCGTACTTTTCAAACTGTCTGTGGTTAAGTTCTTCCAGCGCGTCGGGCTCGATATACAAACTGTTGACGATACGACGGTTTTCACCGACGCCGCTTCCGGTTGCCGCCCAGTCTTTTTTTGGAAGTTTTTCGATATCCTTCATTTCGGGCAGTTCGACCGCTTCCATAATCTGACCGAGCATACCATCGCCCAGAATCATGACGGGAATACGATATTCGTCGGCTTTGTCAAAAGCGTTGTACAAAATATCGACGCATTCCTGCACGCTGTTGGGACCGTAAACGAGCATATGATAATCGCCGTGTCCGCCGCCTTTCGTCGCCTGGAAGTAGTCGCTTTGTGCAGGCTGAATACCGCCGAGTCCGGGGCCGCCCCTGACCATATTGATGATTACGCACGGAAGTTCCGCGCCGGCGATATACGAAATGCCTTCCTGTTTCAACGAGATTCCGGGGCTTGACGAGCTTGTCATTGCGCGCGTGCCGGCTGCCGCCGCGCCGTAAACCATATTGATTGCCGCGACTTCGCTTTCCGACTGCACGAACTGTCCGCCGACCTCAAAAAGACGCCAGCTCATATATTCGGGAATTTCGTTTTGCGGGGTGATGGGGTATCCCGCAAAGAATCGACAGCCGCCGCGTACTGCGGCTTCCGCGATTGCTTCGTTACCTTTCATAAGTTTTTTCATCTTTCCACCTCTATAACGACGTCGGGACAAGTAATCGCGCACGAAGAACAACCCGTGCATTTTTCCTTGTCGGTGACTTCGACGTAATAATAACCTTTGTTATTGCTGTGCGCCGAGATGGCAAGAATTTTTTTGGGACAGGCAAGCGTGCACAATCCGCAACCCTTGCAAGCCTCCGTATTGATGATGATTTTTGCCATAATAAACCTCTGTTTAATATACAAACCGCCGACAATCGTCGGCGGTGTTTTTCTTTTTTGCTCGTGAAGGAACCGCCTTTTTATAAGGCATTCTCCCTCTTACCTTATGTAGTTATCAGTCACCGAGAAGCGCTGCGAGTTTTGCGATGATATCGTCATCGTCGTTCGCTGCTGCGGGGCGTGCCGCGGGACGTGCTGCGGGCGCGGGAGCGGGAGCCGCTTTCTTGGGAGCAGCGTGCGATACTTGCGTATAAAGCAAACCTTCTTCAAGGATGATGGTCTGGTTGCATTTCGCGCTGTTGTCGTCGGGCGTGATAACGCCTGCGTAAACTTCGATGCCGAGGTTGCGGAGATAGCTGATCAAAGGTTTAATGTTTCCTTTGCCGTACAGAAGGAAGATACCGTCGATTTTGCGGTTTTCCGCAATGCGGGTGGCGTCGATGACCTGACGAAGGTCAAGTTTACCTTTTCTCTTTCCTGCGAGAGAGGACAACGCGTCATAGTTATTGTCTGCGATGAAGTCTGCGTAGTCTTTGGTACGTTTTGCGCTGTATCCGTAGAATTTGCAACCTGCGACGTCGCCGTACTTGGATACTTCTTTCAATGCCTTTTCAAAGGAAGTGAACGGTACGCGGACACTTTCGATATCGGCTAAAACAACGATTTTCTTGGTATTCATAAATAACCCTCCATTTATTAACAATGTATATTATTTTTCAAGTTCTCTTTTATAAAAGAACAAATATTGCTGTGCGTATCCCGACAGGTCGCCGAACTTATCCGTCAGAGCCTTTCTGATTTTTGCGGGATTGTCCTCGTGCCCGAAGTAGGAATTGTAAACCTTTTTTATCCAGGTATCGACGGGGAAAACGTCTTCTCGCCCGAAACCGAACAAAAGTATGCAATCCGCAACTTTCGGCCCGACGCCTTTTAGCGTCATAAGTTCCTTTCTTGCCTTGTCGGTCGAAAGAGTTTGAAGACCGTCAAGGTCAAAACCGTCTTTCACCGCACGCGCCGTTTCGACGATATAGGGGGCGCGATACCCGAGCCCTGCCTTGAAGTAATAATCGGCGTCTTTTTCGGACAACGCTTTTGCCGTCGGAAACGCGCTGAATCCGTCGCACCTGTCGCCGAGAGCAGCCGACAGCCTTTCGATAATCGATTTTATGCGGGGAATGTGGTTATTTGCCGAAATTATGAAACTTATCAAGGTCTCAAACGGATCTTGTTGAAGAATTCTTATCCCCTGTCCGAAATCGATTGCCGCACGAAAAAGGCCTTTATCACCCAATTTCAACCTAATTATATCATAGTTTTTGCACAAATCAAAGTATTTTACAAAAAAATTTTCGTCCGTGCAGGCTATTTCTACGTTATTTTTTACGTTTTTTAACCGGGCGCGCTGATTTTTCGCGATTATTTCGTATCCGTCGTCGATTTTTTGATATCGGAACACCTGTCCGCATTCCAGAGTTTTCCGTATATCGAAGTCACGGGGATTTATTACGGTAATTTTACCTTTTTCGACAATATAATCCATTAGGATTATATTAAATCCGGGAAAATACCGCTGTCAAGCGTTTTTTTGCTTTATTTATCCATAAATATGCGCGCGCGTGAGAATTTTCGCACAAAAAAAACCCTGCGAAATCTCGCAGGGTGCTTCGTTTTTCAACTTATTCCGCTTCGTAAACCGAAACTTGTTTATCGTTTTTGCCCTTTCTTTCAAAACGGACGATGCCGTCTTTCAATGCGTAAAGCGTATCGTCGCTGCCGATACCTACGTTGGTGCCGGGATGGATTTTCGTACCGCGTTGGCGCATAAGAATGTTACCTGCAAGCACGAATTGTCCGTCGGAACGCTTGGGACCGAGGCGTTTTGCCGCGCTGTCACGTCCGTTGTGCGAACTACCCGAACCTTTTTTATGAGCAAATAATTGTATATTAATAAACATATTACTTTACCTCCAATTCAATGAAATCCGAAAAGCCTTCGTGCAAATCGAAGATTCCCAGATATAGTGTGTTCAGAATCATATCGGCGTCGCGGCGTCTTTCCTTTGAAAGCGGGGGGAGCGTGAATTTAAGATATCCGTCTTCTTCCCTGACTTCGTAATCGAGATCGATGCCGGCAACCTGCATAAGCCCCAAAGCCGCCGTCTGTACGATGGACGATAACGCGCTGCAAACAATATCTTCGCCTTCAACGCCGTATCCCGTATGCCCGTCGCATTCGACGCTTACGATACTGCCGTTATGTTTTTGAATCCTGACCTTTGTCATTACTTTATAATGGACAAAATTTTGAGTGCGGTGTAGGGCTGACGATGTCCTTGACGTTTGCGCTCGTTCTTCTTGGCTTTGTATTTGTAAACGATAACCTTATCGGATTTGTCGCTGTACAAAACTTCCGCCTCGACTTTGGCCTTTTTGAGGTCGTCGCCGACAAGCACCTTACCGTCGTCCGCAAGCATAACTACGTCCAAAGTTACCTTGTCGCCTTTGTTGGCGTCGAGTTTTTCAACCTTAATAATCTGGTCCTTTTCAACTTTGAATTGTTTACCGCCGGTTGCGATAATAGCGTACATATTTAATACCTCCTCTCTCCAGTCTCGCTATCGGGGTGGCGCAAGCGCACTTTGTACCCTTTCTACGCGGCACGAAATGTAATATAACAAAAAAAATCGGCAATGTCAACCGATTTTATTATATAAATAATATATGCGCGCCCGAAAAACCGCATTTTTACGCATAATTTTCACGTCCAACCAAACACCGTTCCTTGAAGTTTTGTCATCGAAAGGTATCCCTTCCGGGCGATGCGTCGCACACTTCGTTTTTGAAATCACATTATTGCAAGCAATAATGCTCATTCTTTTGCTTGTGTGCGACTTTTTCTCCACGCAAGTACAAAAGTATCTTGCGGGGTCCCCTATTTATCAATAAAATAAAAACACCCCGTTCGGGTGTTTTAATAATCTCTCTTAAAACGGCGAGAATTTGATGGATTTTTGACGTTTCTTACGGGGTTCTGAAAATCTTAAAAAGTCAGAATTTTGATGAGATTGTGTTTTTCTCGGCGGGTTCTGAAAAATCCAGTGTACTTGGCGTACACGATTTTTCGGGTTCCGCCGAAAAAGCAAAATATCGCAAAATTATGACTTTTTAATAAAGGAGTTTGGCGTTTTCGGGTAAGGTCAACACCGATTCGTTCGTCGGCGAAAGGCTGAACTTTTCGCGGTGTAAAAGCGCGTCGGGAATAATATAGATGCGCTTGCCTTTCCAAATCGTTTTGCACTCTCTTTCAAGGTAACGCAAAGCGAATATTTTGTTGTAAACGTCGGGGTTTGCGGTAACGATGACGGAACGCGGATCCTCGTCGCTCATAAGATTCATAAGTGCTTCGCGAATACGCATAATGACGTATTCTTCCGAGAAAACGAACCCGTCGCCCTGACAATACGGACATTCCGAAAGCAGCAGATCGTAAACGCTGCTTCTTGTTTTCTTTCGCGTGACTTCGACAAGTCCCAAAGTGGTCATGACGGGTTTACTTGTGCGGACGCGGTCTTTTTTGAGTTCCTTTTCAAAAGCGGCAAGCAGTTTTTTGCGGCTTTCTTCCAGCTCCATATCAATGAAGTCGACGATGACGATACCGCCGATATTGCGAAGGCGCAACTGTTTGGCGATTTCTTCCGCCGCCAGAAAGTTGGTGTTGAGGAATGTTTTTTCCAAATCGTTCTCGCCGACGTATTTTCCGGTATTGACGTCGATTGCCGTCAACGCTTCGGTGCGGTCGATGACAATATACGCGCCGTTTTTCAAAATTACTTTGCGTTTTATGAGTTTTGAAATCTGCGACTGCAAATTGTAATATGTGAACAGGTTTTCGGTGCCTGTATAAAGTTCCACAACATCTCTGTCACCGTAAATTTCGACAAGACTCTGGCGAAGGTCGCGGGCAACGATTTCGTTGTTGACGATAATGCGGTCGATGTCGGAGTCCAGAATATCGCGGATTGTGCGGAAGATAAGGTCGCCCTCTTCGTAAACGACGTCGCCGTCCTGCGCGGTTTTGTAACTCTGCACGATGCTTTTCCATTTCTGGACAAGGGAATTCATTTCCTTGACGATATCCGCGTCGTCGGCGTTCTGCGCGGCGGTGCGAATGATAAAGCCTACGCCCGCGGGACAGTTTTCTTTGACAAGTTTCAAAAGCGCGACTCTTCTTGCCTCGTCGGAAATTTTATGAGATATGCCGACGTAATCCATCTGCGGCATAATGACCACGAGCCTGCCCGGCAACGATATGTTTTGCGAAACCCTGACGCCTTTCGTGCCGAAATAATCCTTGACGACCTGACACATAATGCGGTCGCCCGGCGACACGTTTAGTTTTTGCGGCATAACGAGCGCGCCGTCGCCCAAAGTGGTCTTGTCGACAAGCGTTTCGCCCGCGTAAAGGAATGCGTTTTTTTCAAGCCCGATATTGACAAACGCCGCTTTCATTCCCTGCAAGGTATTGACGACTTTGCCCTTGTAAATGTTGCCGACGATTTTCGGTTTCGTTGCTTTTTCGACGTAATACTCCTTCAACTCGTTATTTTCGGTCATTGCGACGCAAACGCGCTTCGGGTGGTAGTCGATGAAGAGTTTTTTCATAAAAATTCCTTATAAAACGTCGGATTTTTGAAAATTCCGCCGTGCAAACGGTGTTTTTCGCGTCCGACAAAATTATATTCAACCGAATTCGATTATTCGATTTTCATTCATTTATGCAATTAAATATTGTAATATGCATGAAAAAAAATGTCAAGGGATATGGGATTTTAAGTCGTTGGCATATATCGTGAAAATCCGCCGTATAATAGCGTGAGGTGACAAATATGAAATACGAAGACATCGATAACGTGGAAAACCAGATTATCAACAACGATTACGTTTCGTACGACGTAAAACCCGCGCGCAAATCGCGGCAATTCTTTGAGAAAATCAAAGGCTCTTTCAATAAGGAAGGCACGGGCAGTCTGCTGATTCTGCCGCTTATGGCGCTTACCGCGATTTCCCTCGGCTTTCTGATTGCACAAATCGCAAAATACGCAAGCATTGCCACGCTTACTTCGATATTGACCTGAAAAAGTGAAAATCAAAATTCACCCGATGTCGATAATCGTTGCCGCCCTTCTCGTGTGGAAATTCGGCATCGGGGCGTTTTTATCGAGCGTTCTTGCGGTTACTCTGCACGAATGTTTCCATGCGATCGCCGCGAAAACAAGAGGTTATCCGTCCGAGCGGATAATTTTTTTACCCTACGGCGCGACGCTTTACAACAATCACGATTTCGACAAAACATCGAACGTATTAATCGCGCTTGCGGGGCCGCTTCTGAACCTTTCGCTTGCGCTTTTTACCGTAGCGATATGGTGGATTTTTCCCGAAAGTTTTGCATATCTTCAAACGTTTTTTTACGCAAATCTCTGGACGGGGCTTTTCAATCTTTTGCCGGTAACTCCGCTGGACGGCGCAAGGGTTATCGAGGCGATTTCGGGATATAAACCGAGAGTGATAAAACTGCTCAGAATTTTCGGGATAATCCTGTCGCTCGCACTGCTTATATTTTACCTGTTTTCGCTAAAAACCACACCGAATTTCACCTTTCTTTTGATGGCGGCGTTTTTGATGATTTACAACATATTCCCAAGCGACGCGGCAGACCTTAAATACCTTAACAACGCTTCCCCGATTGTGAAAAATTATGACAAAGGCGTTATCGGTCAAACATTGTATATCGACGAAAACGCAACTTTACAACGCGTTTTATGCCTGATAAAACCCGATTATCGTTATGTTTTTTACGTTATGAAAAACAACGAAGTCGTGTGTAAACTCGGCGAAGACGATATGCAACGATTGATTCTGAACAATCCGCTTTTTAAAAAACTCGGCGAGGTTATTCCCCGAAACTTCCGAAATCTTTAACCCGTATGGCGGTTGCGTCGATAAGAATATCCAGCCCGTATTCCGACGGTTTCAGACACACTTTTATGCTTCCGGGATACAGTTCGAAATAAGTTTTCAGCATATCGTTTACGTCGCTTTTCAAAAGGTCGTTGAGTCTGTCGGGATGGGAAACTTTATCGCTTAAAATGACGTTTTTCAATCTTTCGCTTGCAAGTTTTGCCGTCTTTTTCACAGTCCGAAAAACCTCCTGATTCTTGTGCCGAGTCCTGCGCGCGAAACGCAGTCGTAAATGTTTTTCGTGCCGTTTATGACGTTTGACGCAAGCATCTTAAAAGCGCGCCCCGAAGTCGTGTCGAAAGGCACTTTCCCCGTCTGCGAATACATCGTGATATAGTCGTCCTCGGGAATAACTCCGACAGGCTCGCATCTGACGGCGCGCACTATATCGCCCGCACTCATCATTTCGCCCTTCGATACCATATCGCCGCGCACGCGGTTCACGACAAGTCCGACGCTCATAAGACAGTACCCGGACAGTATCGACAACACTTTGTCGGCGTCGCGCACAGCCGAAATATGCGGCGTCGTTACGACGATTGCCTCGGTTGCCGCCGATACCGCGCGGTGAAATCCATTGTCGATGCCCGCGGGACAATCGATTATCACGAAATCGAAGTTGAGCGCGAGCGCGTCCACGACGTTTCGGAAACTGCACGCCGTAATAAGCGGACTGTCCTGAATTTTCGCCGACGGCAAAACGTAAAGCGTGGGATTGTCGACGTCCTGAATCAACGCCTGTTTCAGTCTGCATTTCCCCGATATGACGTCAAGGACGTCGTAAACCACCTTGTTTTCGACCGCAAGCACGACGTCAAGGTTATTAAGCCCGATATCGGCGTCCACAAGCACGACTTTTTTGCCTGTTTCCGCAATCGCGATTCCGAGACTTGCCGTAAGCGTCGTTTTGCCGACGCCGCCTTTTCCCGATGTAACAACAATTTTTCTTCCCACAATTTACCTCCGCATATATGGTAAACCGTGTGATTTTGCAAAAAAAAGCGTTTCTCGTAAAAGAAACGCCGATTATGTCGATTTATGTCAAAACCATAGTCTTTTGTGTCAAAAGAACACTCAATGTGTTTTTTTTGTTATTTTGCTTGTTTTTATATGTTTTATTGATTTTTCGGACAATTTCGATAAATATCCGTCAATCGACCTTCATATTAAGCATCTGACTTAACGCTTTGCCGTCTTCCAGAAGCACGCCTCCGCCGAGAGCCGCGGCATTGTCATAGTCTTTCAGTTGCGTTATCGGCAGGTAAAGTCTGACGCCCAGATATTCGATAAGGCCCGGAAGTTCCGACGTGCCGCCCGAAATGAAAATGCCCTTTTTGCCGATTTCACCCGCAAGTTCGGGCGGTGTTATATTCAGGACGTTTTCAACGACTTCGATAAGTGCGTCGATGGATTTTGAAATGGCGCGGCGCACGTCTTTTGCCGACGCTTCCATACTGCGGGGCGTTCCGTCCAGAACGTCGCGACCGCTGATTTCAGTTGCCGACAAATCGTTGTCGTACATACTGCCTACGTCGAGTTTCAACTTCTCCGCGGTATAATCGCCGATTTTTAAGCCGTAATTTTCAACGAAATAATCAATGATTTTGGAATTGAGCATCGCGCCCGCGATATTCACGCTGCACGCCGCGGAAATTCCGTTTTTCGTGACGCTTGCGACTTCCGCAGTGCCGCCGCCGATATCCAGAAACAGTCCGCCGACGCTGTTGGTGTATGCAAGCAGCGCAAGCGGCGACTCAACAAGAATGACGTCTTTCACACCGGCGTTTAGCATAACCGTTTCGACGTCGCGCCTTTCGACAACGGTAAGTCCCGACGAGATCATCACGACCGCGCGGATTTGCGGCTTAAAAATCTTTTCGGGCAAAAGTCTTTTGATAAATTCGCTCATCATAAGCGACGCGTCCTCGACGCTCACAACGACGCCTTCGCGCACGGGATAAATTTCACGCGCATTTCCCATCGTCGTTCTGACGTAGTTTTTCGCAGCGTTTCCCGATTCCACGACTTCGCGTTTCTTCTTGTGCGTGCTGACGACGACGACTGACGCTTCTTTCAGAACGATGCCTTCGCCGCGCTTATAAATCGTAATGTAAGACGAGCCGAAATCAACGGCAAGTTCCATGAGTGCCATAAATACTCCTTAAAAATTCGTCGATACGCACGGACGTTTCTTCGACGGGCAAGCCCATAATATTTGAGAAACTGCCGGAATAACCCGCCACGACGACGTCGTCCTGAATGCCGTACGAGCCGGCTTTGTCCAGGGGGCTGCCCGTTGCGACGTATTCCTTAATCGTATCCGACGAAAGGTTTTTCATTTTAACTTTCGACACGACGTAAAAAGTCGTGATTTTTTCGTTGAATCTCAACGCGACGCCGGTATAAACGAAATGCGTGCGATTTGACAAGGTTTTCAGCATTTCCGAGGCGTCGTTCTCGTCCTTGGGCTTCAGAAAATATCTGCCGTCCATAAAAACGACGGTATCCGCTGCGATGACAAGCGCGTCCAAAGCGTCGGACGCTATTGCTTTTTCGCGCGCGTTATCGGTGACGAGTTTTGACGGAAAACGCCCGATTTTCTTTTCGGGCGCGTCGTTTACCGATATCGTAAATTCGGGAAAAATCTCCCTTAAAAGTTCCTTCCTTCGGGGCGAACCCGACGCAAGAACCACTTTAACGTCATTATAAGATTTCAATGTTTTTACCGTATGCGCGCTTGAACTCGGACGAGGCCGTGAGTGCTTCCTTGATTTCAAGCGAGCAGTCTCCTTCGGTTTCCGTTTTCATAATCACGCTGTCGCCGAGCACGTCGCAGTTGATGCCGGTGATAAGCCCGCTCTGGCTTCTGTCGAAACTTTCCGCAATACGCAGAATGACCGAAAGTTTTTTGATTGCCTCGACGTCTTCCGGAGAAAGCAGGACGCGGTATTTGCTCATATCGAGCTCGTTAAAGTCGCTCTTTTTGTGACCGCCCGCAACGAACGCCGCCACGACAAGATCCTTTTGCGAAATGCCGTATAGGTTGCTGTTTAAGATGATATAACTGCTGTGGCGATGGTGGTCATAGAACTTGATACGCATGCCGCTGTCGTGCAGAAGCGCGGCGACGCGCAACACCTTAACGTACGCTCTGGGCAGTTTATGCAGCACTTTTAACTGCTTAAACAGCTGTAGCGACAGATTATACACATGTTCCGCATGGGAAATGTTCGCGTCGAAATAGTGCATGAGCGTCTGAATGCTGTGTCCCAGAATATCCGATAACGGTTTCTCGTTGGTGCTGGGCACGGCATAGCGGAACATTGCGCCTTCGCGAAGTCCGCAACCGCTGACGATGATTTCGTTGAGACCGACGTAATCGATAACTTCCTTAACGACTGCAAGCGCGGTCGGGAAAATATCGGCGCGTCCCGACGACAACCCTTTGATTTTTTGGGTGCGGTCAAGGTCAAGCGTTTTGATGGTGTTGTAAATCTGATTGAATTCTTCCGTCGAAAGATGGTAATTGTGCATCATATCGAGCGGGTATTTTTTGATATTCCTGCTTATGCGACCGAGGTTTCTGAACGTGCCGCCGACGCCGACGAATTGCGTATCGGGATCGATTTCCTTGAACCATTCGATCCTGTCAAGATGTTCTTTGATGAAATCCTGAACTTTTTTCGCCTTTTCTTCGGGCGGACAATTATCGTTTTTGAAAAGGTCGGTAAGCGTAACCGAGCCGAAAGGCAGCGTTTCGCTGGCAAGGATATTCTTGCGGCTGTAGTAAATGAACTGCGTGCTGCCGCCGCCGATGTCCATAATAAGCCCTTTGGGCACTTCCAGACTGTTGATGACGCCCTGATAAACAAGGTTTGCCTGCTCGTCCTTTGTCAGAACCTGAATTTTGATACCGCACGAAACCGCGACTTCGTCAAGAAAACTTTTCTGGTTTTTGGCGCGGCGTACGGCGGAAGTTGCGTAAGCGTAAATCTTTTCAACGCCGTTCGCGTCGCAAAGACGGCGGAACATTTTCAGCGTTTTTATCGTTTGCGCGATGCGTTGCGGCTTCAAAAAGCCGTCCCAGTCCATATCCTGCCCGAGGCGTACGGATTCCTTCAATTCGTCGAAAACGACAAAATATCCGCCTTCGAGAATGTTGACGAGTACGAGACGCGCGGAATTTGAACCTAAATCGATAATTGCAATCTTTTCCATAAAAAAAATCCTTAAAACTTGTATAATGTTGTTTATTATTGAACCTAAAACTAATGGAATTATAACATATAAAAAAACGTTTGTATAGGGGGTATTTTCAAATTTTTGCACTTTTTGACAATTTTTTCGGGCGATTTTCGACGATTTTTTGAAATAACGCGCAAAAAAATCCCCGCTATTCACAGGGACGTTTTTGAAGAATGCGATTTTGTTATTTCACGCTATGCCAACAGATAATAATACGAACGTTGCCAAAACGCCGATATTTCAACGCTTTTATGAAAAATGCTCGCTTGCAGTACATACAGTACAACTGCGTTCGCCTTTTCCAAAAATCATCTGAAATCTCGGCGTTTTCGGTTGTGAACAAGTTTTCCGTCGTGTTTTTAGAATAAGACAAGGCACGCGAGCGGCTTAATACTTTACCGTATAAGCCGTGAGCGTAACGCAGTATTAGTCAAAAACACGGCGTAAAACCTGAGTTCGTATTATTATTTGTTGGCATCCGTCGAGACTATGCAACGTTGCGGACATTTCGCGGCGCATTTGCCGCAGTTTATGCATTTCGTGTAGTCGATTGTGGCAAGGTTGTCGACGATGGTTATCGCGCCGACCTCGCACTGCTTCACGCAGATACCGCACGCGATACAGCCTTTTGTGCAAAGCTCGCGCACTTCCTTACCTTTCTGATGATTGCTGCACGCAACGTAATAAGTCGCGCTTGCGGGGATCCTTTTTATTATCTTTTTCGGACACACCGAAATGCACTTGCCGCAGGAAATGCACTTGCTTAATGACACTTCGGAATATCCTTTTTGTTTTACGGTAACGGCGTGATGCTGGCACGCGTCCACGCATGAGCCCGTTCCCAGACAGCCCCAGGCGCACTGTTTGCGACCGCCTGCAAGAAGTTCCATACTTCTGCAATCGCCGTATCCGACGTAATCGTATTTGTCTTTCGCGTCCTGACCGCCGTGGCAGCAAACGACGACTTTCGTCGCTTCGCCGGTGTCGGTGAGTCCCAGAATTTCCGCGATTTCTTCTTTCTTTTCTTTTGAGGTTGCATTGCAGGAGGAAAGTTCCGCCTTTCCTTCGACAAGAGCGGTTGCAAAGCCGTCGCAGCCGGCGTATCCGCACGCGCCGCAGTTTGCGCCCGACAGACAATCCCTGACCTGGTCAATGCGTTCGTCGCGGCTTACCGCAAGTTTCTTTCCGAGATACGCAAGCGCAATCGCGAACAGCATCGCAAGGACAAGAAGGATTAAAGCGGGGATAAATACTTGAAGCGCTTTTGAAGCCGCTAATAAATTAATCATATTTCCGCCCTCCTTAAATCATACCGCCGAACGCCGTGAACGCCATACTCATAATGGACGCCGCAACAAGCGTAATGGGGAAACCCTGAAAACTTTCGGGGATATCGCTGTGACGCAATTTCTCGCGTATGCCCGCCATAAGTACGATTGCGAGCGTGAAACCGACGCCGCTGAAAACGCCGTTCAGAAACGCTTGTATAAGGTTGTATCCGTACGACGGCGTAACGTTGACGATCGCAACGCCCAGAACGGCGCAGTTCGTCGTGATAAGCGGCAGATATACGCCCAGTGCGTTATACAAGCCCGGGCTGAAACGCTTGATCACGATTTCGACAAGTTGCACGAGCGCGGCGATGACGAGAATGAACGCAATCGTCTGAATGTATTCGACGTTCCACTTAATAAGAAGAAGGTTGACCGCGTAAGTAATAATCGACGCGACGCCCATAACGAAGATAACCGCAACGCCCATGCCGAGCGCGCTGTCGGTCTTTTTGGACACGCCGAGGAAAGGACAGATTCCCAAAAATTGCGTGAGGATAAAGTTGTTTACGAATATCGCGCCGATAATAAGGTATAAGTACGACATTTATTTACCCTCCTTTATGATAATGGGTTTCAGTTCTTCAATGCGGATTTCTTCGCGAAGAGCCTTATCGCGTTTTCTGTTGCTGATGTAGTTTACGGCAGCCATCATAAGTCCGTACACCAAAAATCCGCCGGGAGCCATCGCAATTACCGACATCGAATATTCGGGAAGACTTCCGATTGCGATACCGAAGAAAGTACCTGCACCGATGACTTCTCTGATGCCGCCCATAACGGTGAGCGAACACATAAATCCAATCCCCATTCCAAGCCCGTCAAGCGCGCTGTCGCCGACGGAGTTGCAGGACGCAAACGATTCCGCTCTTGCCAGAATGATGCAGTTAACGACGATTAACGGCAGATAAAGTCCCAATATTTCATAAACGTCGGGTAAAGCGTATTCCATCGCCATATCGAGGACGGTGACAAAAGTCGCGATAATCAGGACGTACGCCGGGATACGAACTTTGTCGGGGATGATGTTTCTAAGAAGCGAAATCATCACGTTGCTGCACACAAGGACGAAGGTCGTCGCAAGCCCCATATATATGCCGTTCATCGCCGCGGTCGTCAGCGCAAGCGTCGGGCAAGTGCCAAGAACCAGACGGAACGTGGGGTTATTGCGGACAATGCCGTTCGTCACGATTTTCCATTTACTGTTGGGGTTTTTTCCTGCTCTCATTATTTGTTACCCCCTTTGATTGCTTTGTGGTATTTTGCGACAATATCGACGCTCGACGCAACCGCGTTGGACGTTTTCGTTGCAGACGACACGGCGGACACTTCCTTGCCGACTGTCGTTTTTTGTTTGTTTGTTCTGAACCCGTCGATTGTCGTCAGGTCGACGTTGTAAAACTGATTAAGGAAACTTTCCTTGCTTTCGACGCCCATGGTTTCGGACGAGGAAGTTTTCATAATCTTTATGATTTTATCGTTTTCGACGACGATCATAAGTTCAAGCCCCGACTTGTACCCTTTTGCGGAAGTCGTGTAAATATAAACGTCTTTCCCTTCTGCCGCGCTCTTGTAAGCCGCCGTAAGCGTCGTTGAAGAATCGCTTGGCGAAACGTTGTAATCCGAAAGGTTTTCGACCTTTGTCCAGCCGGCGTCGCTTGCGTAAGCCTTGCTAAGGTTTTTCGCAAGTTTTTCTTCGGGCGACTGATAGGTAAGTTGGTTTACTCCGCCAAGAAGAAGCCCGGCGATAAGCGCGATCAACGACAATACTATCACGCAAGCGGGCATCGGGTGGTCTTTCAGCCACACGACGAGTTTATTGGGTTTTCTTTCTTTCCTTGCCATTATGCCTGCGCCTCCTTTTCGGATTTTTTGCCCTTTTTCGGTTTAACCGGTTTGACGTAACCGAAAGGACGGGGACGAATGTATTTGTCAAGCAGCGGCGTAACGACGTTCATAAGCAGTATCGCAAACGAAACGCCTTCGGGCATACTGCCGTACTTTCTGAAAATCGCCGTGAGAAGCCCACAACCGAACGCATAAATGCACGTGCCGATAACGGTATCGGGCGACGTCGAGTAATCCGTTGCCATAAATATCGCACCGAGAAGCAGTCCGCCCGACAAAATACCGCAGCCCGCAACGTTCGCGTCCTTGTAAATCGCAAGCGTGACAAGGAAATACGTGAGTATGAAGATAAGCGGAATTTTAACGTCGATGACCTTTCTTATCGCAAGATATACGCCGCCGATGATAAGCGCAAGCGCGCACGTTTCGCCGGCAGAGCCCCCCGTTCTTCCAAGGAACAAATCGAGCGCGGACGCGTTCACCGCGCCTTCTTTAAGCCCGACGAGCGGAGTTGCCGAAGTCAGAGCGTTGACCGTATCGTGGTTGAAATATTTGATAAGTTCCGCGCCGCCGTTCGACAAATCGATGGGAGCGACGAAAGTCGTCATCGCCGTCGTCCAGGCAAGCATAACGAAAATACGAGCCGTGATTGCGGGGTTTGCAAAGTTTTTGCCAAGACCGCCGAAAAGCATCTTCACGACAAGCGTCGCGAAAATTCCGCCGATAATCGGCACGTAAACCGGAACGGTCGGCGTGAGATTGAGTCCCAGAAGTATGCCCGTTACGACCGCCGACAAATCGTTGACGGTGTGCGGTTTTTTCCTGATAAGGTTGTAAATATATTCCCCGAAGACCGCGCTCGCGACGCAAACCGCCGTCATGAGCAAAGTGTACAGTCCGTACAGCAAAAACGACGCTATTACCGCGGGCATAAGCGCGACTATTACGTCAAACATAACGCCCCTTGTCGTTCTGCCGTTCGTGATGTGCGGAGAAGTCGAAACTATGTATTTATAACTGCTGTCGTTCATATTAAATCTTCTTCTCCTTTATGGTTTTCTTGCCAAGACGGATTGCCTGAGTGAGCGGGCGTTTCGCAGGACAGTTATAAGCGCAGCAACCGCATTCGATGCAGTTAAGCACGCCGTATTTTTTCGCGTCTTCCCAGTCGCCCGAAAGAACCGCCGCCTCGATTTTCATCGGCATAAGGTGCATCGGACAGACTTTTGCACAGCCGGCGCAGTTGATGCACTGCGTACGGGGCTTGTTTTCGACGTCCTGTTCCGTCAGAAACAGCAGACTCGAGCTGCCTTTTGTCGTGCAAACTCGCATCGACGGCTGAGCGAATCCCATCATCGGGCCGCCGGATATGATTTTTACGTTCTTTTCGGGCAACGATACGTCTTTGTCAAGGGTGTCGTATATGAACTGATAAGACGTTCCCGTCCTTACCCAGAAGTTGCCGGGATTCTGCACGCCGCTTCCCGATACCGTCATTGCCCTTTTGTAGGAAGGCTCACCGTTATAAACGGCGCGCGCCACCGAATAAGCCGTATGAACGTTCGATACGACGACGCCGACGTCCGCGGGAAGTCCGCCGCAGGGAACTTTCCTGCGCGTCACGGCGTAAATCAGCTGTTTTTCCGCGCCCTGCGGGTATTTCACCTTGCACGGCGCAACGGCGATGTCGGTATTCACGCAGTCGGCGATAAGTTTTTTGATCGCTTCCGGCTTGTTCTTTTCGATACCGATAAAGACGTGTTCCGCGCCGAGGGCCTTTTTCAGCAACAAAACGCCTGCGATGAATTCATCCGTCTTTTCAAGAAGAAGACGATAATCGCAGGTGATGTAAGGCTCGCACTCGGCGGCGTTTATGATAAGTGTGTCGACGTGGGTTTTCGGCGAAAGTTTGACGTGAGTCGGGAAAGTCGCGCCACCCATACCGACTATACCGGCTTCCTGAATCCTATGCACGATTTCTTCGGGCGAAGGGTTGTTCAGAGCGGGAAGCGTAACTTTGTCGTATTTTTCGTCGTTTGCGATGACGACGTGATTGCACGTTCCGCCGGGAGCGGTCGGCAAAGCCATAAATCCCGTAACCGTGCCCGAAACGGACGAAAAGACGTTTGCGGAAACAAAACCCGTCGATTTTCCGATAAGCTGCCCTTCTTTGACGTAATCGCCGATGTTGACGACGGGTTCGGCAGGCGCTCCGATATGTTGCGACAAAGGTATGCAGACTGAAACGGGCGTCGGAAAATCCGAAAGCGCGACGTTTTCCGTCAACTTCTTTTTGCCGTCCGGGTGAACGCCTCTTTTAAAAGTGAAAATCAAAAATTATGTCCCTCCTTATTTCACGATAATTTTATGATAACACTTATTATAAATATTTGTAAAATAAAAAATTAAAACTGATAGAAAGTTAATTTTTTAACGTTTTTTTGGTAAAAATCACGGCGTTTCCAGCGATTTTTTCAAACATTTTTCATATTATTTCTATTTATCACGAATTTTTTTGACGAAACAACTTATGAAATACGTGCCGCCGAGAAGTATCAGAAAGTATCCGAACGCTTTTTTCAGAACTTCTGCGGATATTTTCGTTGCGAAAATACTGCCTGAGATTGCAAACGCCAGCGCAGGCAGAATAACGAAAAAGATACGCTTCTTTACGACGTATCCGTTTTTGGCGTGGACGATAAGAGCAAACGCGCTCATCGGGATGAACGTCAATAAATTCAGAAGTTGCGCCGTCTGTTGCGGCACGTCGAGCCCAAGAGTCAGCAGCGGAATAAGCAGCGTTCCGCCACCCATTCCCATGCCTCCGAGCAATCCGCCGATTATTCCGAAAACGATAAATAAAACTTTCATTTCACAACTTAAACACCGCTTTGTGTCACAAAACCATTTTTATTCCCGCCACAATCATCACGCCGTAAAACAAAAACGAAACAAACTTATTCGACAATTTATTGAGAAGCATCGCGCCCGCAAGACCGCCGATAACAACGCCTATGGCAGTCCCCGCAAAACCATCCCCCGCAGATACTCCGCGCAAAAGATAAGTTACCGCGCCGACGACGGTAACGGGCAGAATCACCGCGATTGCGGTTGCGTGCGCCTGCTTTTCGGTAAGTTTCATAATAAGCGTCAGCGCAGGCACGACAAGCATTCCGCCCCCGCCGCCGAAAAAACCCGACAGTATCCCCGTAACCGCGCCGGAAAGTATCAACGCCGCCGTCCTTAAAACTTCTTTTTTCTTTTCAACCCGCGCGTATTTTTGCATAACCGTAGTATCTTGATTTTTCAAAAAATAATACGGCGCCGTCTTTTAGTTTTGTTTTAACCCGACGTGTTATCATCACGACGTCAAAATAACAGTGCAAAATAATCATTTTTATTTGCCAAAAATATTGATATGTATTATAATGCAATATGTATATTTTATTTTTAGCGCACGCAACGTGCGCATAGTACACACTATACAGGAGTCGAAATGAACAAACTCAATCTTAAAAAATTGCTCACACTTCTCGTATGTCTGACGCTTATCGTGTCCGTCGTTCTTCTTGCGGCATGCAACAAAAAGACCGACGACAACAAGACAACCGACAATACGAGCGCTTCTCCGTCATTCACAAACGGCAATTTCAGGTCTTACACGACGTCGGACAAAGGATATCCTTACGCCCCGTCGAGTTTCACCGGTTCGCCGACGTCTGATACCGAAGGCAGCACCCTTCCCAAGCTCGAAACCGTAAAACGCGGCGTTATCAACCTTGCGGATTATCAAAATCTCGGCGCATGGTGCACTTTCTCGAAGTTCGACGCGAACCGCCTGACGGGCGAAGAAGACGCGAAAAATTATAATAAGGACGACAACGTTCTTATGATAAACAACACGGAAGCCCGTTACTATATGTACAGATCTTCGGAGTTCAGCGCGGCGGCAAACACGAAATACCTTTTGCAGGTCGACGTAAGAACGGCAAACCTTGACGGCGGCGAGAAAAAAGGCGCGACGATCAAAATCGCAAAAAGTTATTCTTCGGGCTCGTCGATTCCCGCAACCGAAGGCTATGCAAGTTTCGACGCGATCACCGTCGGCGAATGGACGACTTATTCCTTCATTATCGACGGAAAATACAACGGCAGCACATCGCTTGAACTGCAACTCATGCTGGGCAACAACAACCTGCGCGACGAATACAAAACAAGCGGTTACGCTTTCTTTGACAATATCCGTCTGAACACCATCAAAGACGATACCGTCCTGCCCACCGAAAACGTAAAAACGATTACCCTTTCGGTGCCCAACGGCAGCTTCGATTACAAAACCACGTCGGATTATCCTTATCTTTACAACAGAGTTACGACAACCGACACCAACAGCAACTATGGTCTTGTGAACGAAGTCGACGCAAAAGACGGCAAAATCACCCTTGTGAACGAATACGCCGTTGACGCGGCTGCGGTCGAAGGACACGGCTGCGTTTTCGCAATCTATAACGTCGCCGACGCGAGAATGGGCTTTTACACCACGAATCCCCTTTACTTCAAGCGCGGCGGATATTACAAAGTAACCGTTTCTCTGAACACGGATTATATCGAAAGCGGCAGCGCGTACCTTGCCCTTGGTAAGAGCAAAGATTTGTCCGACAATACAATTATCCCCGTCGGAAAAGACACCGAAAACCCCGGCTGGAAAGAACACGTTTTCTACGTTTACGCAAACGAGAATACCGCGGACGAACTTTACTTCCATTTCGGTCTCGGTAAAGACAGCGACAACAAAGCAAAAGGTTATATCCTTATCGACGACCTTAAAATCGAAGAAACCGACGACACCACTCAGACCGGCGACTACGTCACCGACAACCGTTTCAAACCGACAGACAATAAACTCACCGACGCTTTCGTCAACAAGAGCGGCACCGACATCAACGGCGTTCCCGTGACCATCACCGGCGACGGCGAAGAATTCTCGGTAGACGACAAAACGCCTTACGTTTCGTCAAACTTCTCGGAAAGAAACAGAAAATTCACGTCGGCGAAAGCAACCATTGCGAAATTCCAGGCCAAGGCAACACTTCAAAAAGACACATATTACCGTTTCAGCGTATGGGTAAGGACTGTTGACGTTCCTTCGACTTCGGGCGTTGTCCTGACCGTATACGACGGCGATAAAGACACTAACTCCGCTGTGAAAGCAATCGCGACGTTTGCCGCGGTTACCACCGACAAAGACCTTGCGGACAGCTCGTCAAGCCTTAACGGCTATCGCGAACTCGTTTGCTACTTCCACACCGCGTCGCTCCAAAATCAGGACGTAACGTTTGAAATCTCTTTGGGCAGCGGCGGCGCGTTCACTAGTTCCACCCTGTTCAGCGGCACGGCATATATCGCAAACGCGTCTCTTGTCGAAACGGATTATACAAAATACAACGGCGCGTCGGCTTCCGGCACGTACGAAAAGAAATACGACTGGTATGAAACGCTTTCAAGCGAAACGTTCACCAACGGTCAGTTCCAGAAATACAACTACTCCGATACGAAGTTCTTCAAGGACGGCGGCGTAAACGAAAAAGGCGAATTCCAAAGCACTTCTTTCGGCGTACCTTCCGGCTGGACGCTTAAAGGCGAAAAAGACAAGGCAGTTGCGGGTATCGTCGACGTAAATCGCGACGCGCTTCTTTCTAACCTTGCAACGAAACTCGGCGTTCCTGTCGACACGCTCAAAACCGCACCGTTTGAATGCAAAGAAGAAGACGTTGAAACATTCGGCATTTATGCGGGCGGCAACTCTTACCTGCTCATCAATTCCGCGGACGTTGAAGGTCTTGCGAAAGAATCTGTGCGCGTAGGTTACGTTTCAAACAGCTTCACGCTCAACGCGAACTCTTATTACAAAATCAGCGTTATGGTCAAGGTCATGGGCGACAGCAAAGCAAGCGTTTACCTTATGACCGACAACAACATCGCAGAAACCAACGTCGACAGCAAGTTTGAAAACATCGAAGCATCCACGGCTTCTCAAACAGGCGGCTGGAAACGCTACACCTTCTACGTCAAGACGGGATTCTCGTCAATCAGCGCAACGCTGGGATTGTACCTCGGTGGTAAAGACGTCGATATTGCCCTCACCGACGCGAATATGGTGCTTGCGGACGGTCTTAACGGCAAGTATGTCAAAGTCGACGGCGCATACGAAGTTTACAATAAGAACACCCATAAAGACGCCACCGAAACTTATAATTACAGTGGCAGCGCGAAAGGCGGCACGGTGCTCTTCGACTACGTCATCAAGGAAGACATTTCCGAAAGCGTTTACAATGCAAAAACCGCAAGCGCAACGGCGTCTGCCGCCGACGAGTACGAAGAAACCAAACGCGTCGAAATGAACCTGGACAGCTTCGGTCTTGCAACCACCCCCGATCAGGACAAACCCACTTCCCCGAAAGGCTGGACAAAGACGTCCCTGACTAAGGATACCGATACCGAACAACTTCAAAGCGGCGTCATTTACAGCACCGATTACAAAGCGCACAGCGGCGAATCCTGCCTGATTATCCCTTACCTTAACACGGCGGGCGCAAGCTATTACGCAAGCGATGCAAAGACGCTCACGAAAGACGGCTTCTATAAGATTTCCGTCTGGGCGAAACTGTCCGAAGGTCACACCGGCAAAGCGTATATCACGCTTGTCGCGACAAACTACGGCGAAAACAGCAAGTACGTTGACTACGCTTCGCAGACAATCGAGGTCGACAGCACCGATTGGAAAGAATACGTGTTCTTCATCAAAGCGCCCTCGTCCGACACGAAAATCGACAAGTACGGCGAAAATGCGAAAGACCTTTCTCTCAAAATCCGTCTGGGCTTTGGCGAATCTGCCGATAATAAAGCAAGCGGATACGTGCTGTTCGACGACGTCCTTATCGAAAAACTCGACGTGAAAGCGGACGAATTCGACAAACACGTTAACGACTTCAAGGCGGCACACGCAGACCTTACGGTCAACACCGTCAAGTACAGCGCAATCGACAAAGAAGAAGAAACCACTCCCGATAAAGAGCCCGATAAGGAAAACAACAAAGACAGTGGCAAGAACTTCAACTGGGTTATCTTCACTTCGGTAGCGTTCGGCGCAATCGTCGTCATCGCAGTTGCGGCATTCTTCATCAAAAAGTACCTGCCCAAACACAAGGAAGGCAAACAACAAGTCGATAAGAAAAAGACTTCCAAGAAGAAGGAAGACGATTACAAGAACCTTAACGACTAATTGAACTTAACGAAAAACCTCGGTTTCCGCCGAGGTTTTTTTGCGCCCTTTTTGCTTTTGTTTTCACAAGGATTCCCTTCCGGGAGATTGCCACGCTGCGCTCGCAATGACAAAGTACTTCGTACGCAGTGGAAAAGGACGATACGTTAAAAAGCGTAATCAGTGCACTCTCTTTGCGTTGTTCCGTGCAACGCACTTTTTGTCATTCTGAGGAGTTGCATTGCAACGACGTGAGAATCTCCCGGAAGGGAATCCTTGTTATAAAAACCCACGCAAGATACTTTTGTACTTGCGTGGAGAAAAAAAACGCATCGTTTTCACGATGCGCTTGTATTGTTAGTGTTGTTTAATTTCGTTAAAACGGTTTCGGGTTTTTGTTTTTATAAGTACAAAACGAAAACTCGTATTGTCCGTTGTTTATGAGTTCCGATTCGCTTTCAAGCGACCAGCAGGGAATCTCGTCAAGGTTTTCAAAAAAAACCTGCGCCTGCCCGTCCGCCCTGACCTTCGTGATGTACGCCGTATCGCAATAAGGCAACATGGTTTTGTAAAACATTGCCCCGCCGATAATGAACACGTCGTCGGTGTCGTAGGCGGAAAGGGTTTTTGAAAGTTCGTCAAGGTTTCTCACGATGACGACGTCGTCGCGCTCGTCCGCGTCCGGCCAAAGCACGATATTGACGCGGTTTTTCAGGGGTTTGCCGCCCGGGAAACTTTTCAACGTGTTGCTGCCCATCACGACGACTTTATTAAGCGTCGTTTCGCGGAAAAACCTCATATCTTCGGGGATTGAAAACAACAACCCGTTGTTTTTGCCGATGCCCCATTTTTCGTCGACTGCAACTATCGTTTTCATCAGATTGCCACCTCGATTTTTTTGTCAAGGTCGTTGAATTTGTAGCCTTCCAACCTGAAATCGTCGACGGTGAAATCGTAAAAGTTTTTGACGTCGGGATTTATCCAGAACTTCGGCGCGGGATACTGCGGCTTTTCAATGACTTCCTTGATAATCGGCACGTGACGGTCGTAAATATGAGCGTCGGCGATGACGTGCACGAGTTCGCCCGCTTTCAGCCCCGAAACCTGTGCAAACATATGCAAAAGCACGGCGTATTGCACGACGTTCCAGTTGTTTGCGGTGAGTGTGTCCTGACTTCTTTGGTTCAGAATACCGTTTAAGGTGTCGCCCGAAACGTTGAAAGTCATGCTGTATGCACAAGGATACAAATTCATTTCGTGCAGGTCGTCGAAGTTATAAATATTCGTCATAATGCGGCGGCTTTGCGGATTGTTTTTCAAATCGAAAAGCACGCGGTCGACCTGATCGAACTCGCCTTCCTTATAAATTGATTTTTTCGCAAGCTGATATCCGTACGCTTTCCCGATACTGCCATTTTCGTCCGCCCAACTGTCCCAGATTCTGCTTTTCAAATCGTGGACGTTGTTGGATTTTTTCTGCCATATCCACAAAATTTCGTCGATTGCGGACTTGAAAAACGTCCGCCTTACGGTGATTATCGGAAATTCCTTTTGCAAGTCGTAGCGATTTACGACGCAAAATTTCTTGACGGTGTGCGCGGGCGTGCCGTCTTCCCAATGCGGGCGGACTTCCTTGTCGGTATCCCACACGCCGTTTTCAAGAATATCTTTGACGTTTTCAACGAATACTTTGTCTGCGTAACTCATATACAACCTCTTGTTTTTCCATATAATATTATCATAACGCGGCGCGAAAGGCAAGAAATTGCCCGCCGATTATGCCATACAATATAAATACAGTATAATAGAAATATATTGTATATCAAAAAACATTTGACACACGTTTGCTGCGCTTGTTATTATGGTTTTACGGGCAACCGATTTTCAGGGTAAGGAGAAATTATGAAAAATCTTTCGTCAAACGACAAAAAATGCGTTTACGGTATTATTTTATCGTGCGTCATTATGGTGTTCGGCATACTGTTCCTTGTCAACGCGATGGGCGTTGCAAACTTTTACAAAAGTTATGCCGCAATCAAAAACCCCCTTGCAAAATATCTTGTCGTCATTTTAGTAATGGCAACGGGCATTATGCTGTTTTCAAACGTCGCGCTGCGCTTTGAAGACGATAAACTGAGAAAACGTCTGACGATTTTCATCACGGCGTTTGCGTTCATTCTGACAATTCCTTTGACTTACGTACTCATCGCAATGCTTCCCTTCCACGCAAAGTACAATATGGCGGACGTCGAAAATGCAATCGACGCGGCGCGCCTTGCTCATCCCGAGTACACGACCGCGCAGGTCAACGAAGCCGCCGGAAAAGCGTTGGGACTTTCGGGCTTCGGCAACATTATGGGCGTACATACCATTTACGAAGGCTTTGAAATGTGGTTCAAGGACGGCGCGTTTATCTGGGTAGTATTCGTGTTTATGGCAATCCTTGGCGTCGTATTCCTGATTGAGCCGCTTGCCGCAGGCATCTGCGTCGTGAAAGGCAAAATCCTTTTATTGTTCTCAAAGGACGAAAACGGAAAATTCCACCTCTTCCGCGTTGCGGAACTTCCCGTCCTTAAAAAACGTCGCGAAAACGAAATTTACGAACGCGCGGCATAAAAATTTAATCAACCAACAAACGAAAAGCCTTGCAAGAACGCAAGGCTTTTATTTTTTGTTCGTATTTTGTTTTTCTTATTCCGAGAAAAGATTTCTTGCAGTGAGCACGCCCATAAGCGACGCCTGCATAAGTCCGCGCGTCCAGCCCGAGCCGTCGCCGAGAGTATAAAGGTTTCTGACGCTCGTTTCAAAACGCTCGTCAATTTCCACCTTATTGCTGTAAAACTTGATTTCGGGGCTGTATAACAGGGTTTCCTTGCCCGCAAAGCCCGGCACGACTTTATCGACCGCTTTTATGAAGTTGATGATATTCGACATCGGACGATAAGGCATTGCCGCCGTGATATCGCCTGCAACCGCGTCGGGAAGCGTGGGGCGCACGTTGCTTCTTGCAAGTTCTTTTTCCCAGGTGCGTTTGCCGTCAAGGATATCGCCGAAGCGTTGCACGAGGATTTGTCCGTTGCCAAGCATATTCGTGAGTTCCCCGACCTTTCTTGCGTATTCGATCGGCTGATCGAAAGGTACGCGGAAGTGGTGCGACGACAAAATCGCGACGTTGGTGTTTTTGGATTTTTTATCCTTGAAACTGTGTCCGTTTACGACGGCAAGTCCGCCTTCGTAATTTTCCTGCGAGACGAATCCGCCGGGGTTCTGGCAGAACGTGCGGACTTTATCGTTGTACGGCGGGACGTAACCGATAAGTTTGCTTTCGTACAACACATCGTTGACTTCTTCCATAACTTCGTTGCGGCACTCCACCCTGACGCCGATATCGACGACGCCCGCACGCCGTTTTATGCCGTACTTTCTGCACAGATCGTCAAGCCAGTCCGCGCCGACGCGACCGACTGCCACAACCACTCTTTCCGCCTTTATGACGAATTCCTGCTTTGTAACGTTGTTGATGAAATGCGCGCCTTCGCACACTCCGTCGTTTATGATAAGGTCGCCCGCCGACGTGTCGAAAAGAATGTTCACGCCGTTGTCGATAAGGAATTTTTCAATGCGGGAATACACTTCGTGCGCCTTTTCAGTGCCAAGATGGCGAATGGGACAATCGACGAGTTTCAGTCCTGCTGCGATTGCGCGACGACGAATTTCTTTGACCTTAACGTCTTCGCTGTTAGCGCCCTCGATTTTCTTATCCGCGCCGAAATCGAGATAAATCCCGTCGGTGTAGTCGATAAGTTCCTGCACGGTGTCGTAGCCGATAAGCTCGGGAAGGTCGCCGCCGACTTCAGGCGATAGCGAAAGTTTCCCGTCGGAAAACGCGCCCGCGCCCGAAAAGCCCGTGGTGATGTTGCAGTAAGGCTTGCAATTTACGCACTTGCCCGTTTTGTTTTTCGGGCAGTGTCGTCTGTCGATGTTTCTTCCCTGTTCGACGATGGTGATGGTTTTGTCGCTGTTCTTACGGATAAGTTCCAGCGCCGTGAAAATACCCGACGGTCCCGCACCTATAATCAGGACGTCGCTTTTGATTTCAGACATATTATATCTCCAAAAATGTTATTTGTTGTTTGTATAAATTTCAACGGGCACGTTGCTTCCGTTGTCTTTGACCGCGCGACGGAAAAGTCTGAGCGGATTGAGATAAGGTCGCGTTGCGTGTTCGCGCGTGGTGCACACGATAATCTTATCGGGGTGGAATTTAAGCGCCATCGGCACGGAATATTTCGCGTTTTCTTTGGTCGATAGGGATTTCCCTTCCAGCAAGATTACGCTTTCGTCGATATTGCCGCGGCGTTTCAGTTCTTTGAGCATGGCGTCGGCTTCGGTGACGTCCACTTTGGGATTGGCGCGTCCGCCCGACAGAATAATTTCTTCGGGCGAATACTCCTTATAAAGTTTTTCGGCAAGGTCCAGACGCTTCCTTGCAAGCGCGGATAACGTACCGTTATCGTTCATTCTGTTTCCGAGAATAACCGCAACTATCATTGACTATTTTTCAACCTCGTCCGGGGCTTCCGATATTTTGTCCGCCGCCGTTTCCTGTTCAAAAATTTCATCCGGTGTTTCCGCATCGGAAGATGCTAAATCGTTTTCGAGTTCGTTTACGTCCGCGCCGTCAAGCACGACTTCCGCGTTGCCTTCCGCCGCAAGTTTGCGCCTTGCGATTTCGGCGCAGATTTCGTCGTAACGTTCCTCGTTTATGTTGTACTTCTTAAAGTATATCGCAAAACTTCCAAGGAGAATCACAAGGGGCAGCAACGTCATGAACGCAAACATTGTCTGATATTGCCATTTTGCGACCTTCGTTTTTTCGTTTGTGTGAATGATGTCTTCGATTTTTGCGACGTTTTCGGTTTCGATGGACTTTTTCTTTGCCTCGATAAGTTTCGTCTGCTCTGCCTTTGAAAGGGAATCGAAATTCGGGGTTTCGTCTTTCACGAGTTGTTCCACCTGAATCGCAAGTTGTCCCGCCTCGTAGTCGGCGTTGGAAATCGCCTTGTTGGTGGGGTTAAGACCAAGTGCGAGAACGACAAGCGTCGTAATGCCGACGACCGCCGCGCTGCCGAGTTTCGCAGTGAAAGGACGGCACGCAAATATAACGCCTTCGTCGCGCATTCCCGTCGTATATTCGTTGTATTCGACCGTGTTCGCGACCGAAATCGTAAGCACCTGATAAAACAGCGTCTGTCCGAAGAACGCGCACGTTCCCGTAAGTCCCGTGAATATGAACGTAACGGGAATCAATACTTCGCCGATTTTGAAGCCGACTTTGTCCGCGTCGGGGTTTATGCCCGTCGTAAGACTTATGACGAACATCAGAAGATATCCGACGATAATCATAATCATCGACAACTTTGAAATCCAGCGTCTGGAATGCTTTTTGCACATCATCGGGAAAAACACAATGACAAGCGTCGATACGCCCGAAATAACCGTGAACAGCGTGACGAGAAGTCCCTGATATGCAAAGCGATAATAAATCCAGTAACTCGCAAGAGCCATTGTAATGCCGCTGCCTATGTTGTAAAGGAGCATTGACGCCATAACGGGTTTTAACTGGTCGTTTTTGAAAATGACCTTGAACATATCCTTTAAGGAACGTTTTTCGCCGTCGTCCACGCGGACTTTGGGCAAAGGTTTTTCTTTTACGACAAAAACCGTCATAATCTGGCAGATAAAGAAAACTATGCAGACGATAATCGACACGATTGCGTAGGACTTGCTTGCGTTGGACGCGATTGCCAGGTTGCCCTGCGTAAGCGACGGGATTGCAAGGACAGAAAGCCCCGCGCCGATACCCGCGCCGATGTTTGCAAGCGTCGTAAGGTTGTTGCGGTCGCCGGGGTTTGAGGTCAGCGAAGGCAACATTCCCCAATACGAAATATCGTTCATCGTATAGGTCATACCCCACAGAAGGTATCCGAACGCAAAGAAAATGAGATAACTCGTCCCGCGGAGCGGCACGCAGAACAGCGCGATAATAACCGCAACGTTCGTAAATACGCCCGCAAGAATCCACGGCTTGAACTTGCCGATTTTCGTCCTTGTGATTTCGATAAGGCTGCCCATGAACGGGTCGTTGCAGCCGTCGAAAATACGGCAGATAACCATAATGACGCCAACCATTGCGAACTCGGTGTTCGAAAGTCCTTTCGTAAAGGTGATGAACGTCAGAAGGTACGTGTTGACCAGCTGATAAGCCATATCTCTGCCGATACCGCCCATCGAGTAGCCCCACAGATTACGTTTGCTTAACCTTTCGTTTGAGATAGATTCCGACATAATTTCCTCCCTGTCTTTATGACATAATATATATTACACTAAGTGAGTTTCAAAGTCAATATATGCGCCGTCGAAAAGGTTTACGTTTTTTATATACGGCGGCGGACAAGGCTGTCTGTTTTGCCGAAAAAACCGGCGGTTCTTTGGCGCAAACCGAACGATTATTCTTTTTTTCGTAAAAATCGTTTTCTTTTTTGCATTTAGATGGTATAATTTTCGTATAATCTTAATCAGGAGGAATAAAATGAACGGATTAACTAAATTCGGTTACAGAGTATTCCAGAAATCCATGTGGGTTGCAATGTGGTTCTTGCCGTGGCATCAGAACAAAGGCACACTTTCGGGCGCAGGTTCAATCAAACAACTTCCCAAATGGATCAAGGAAAAAGAAGGTTGCACCAGCGCGCTTATCGTTACCGACGGCGGCTTGTACAAACTCGGTATTGCCGACCCCATTAAAGAAGCATTTGAAAAAGAAGGAATGAAGGCTGTCATTTACCATGACGTAGTGCCCAATCCCACCATCACCAACATCGAAGACGGTCTTCGCATTTACAAGGAAAACAATTGCGACGTCATTATCGCTCTCGGCGGCGGTTCTCCCATGGACTGTGCAAAAGGCATCGGCGCACGCGTCATGCTTCCCAAAAAATCGGTACCCCAACTTAAAGGCGTGCTGAAAGTTACTTTGGGCAAACCTTTCGGAAAACTTCCCCCGCTCGTCGCGATTCCCACGACGTCCGGCACAGGTTCGGAAGCAACTCTTGCCGCTGTTATCAGCAATCCCGATACGCATGAAAAATACCCCATTAACGACCCGAAGATTATACCGCGGTATATCGTGATGGATCCCGAACTCACAATCGGTCTGCCCCCTCACATTACTTCCACCACCGGTATGGACGCTTTGACTCACGCAGTCGAAGGTTACATCGGCGGCGAAAACACCGCACAAACCAAAAAGGACAGCGTCGAGGCAGTTCAACTTATCCACAAGTATCTGAAAGAGGCTTACGACCACGGCGACAACCTTGAAGCAAGAAACAAAATGCAATACGCTTCGTTCATCGCAGGTCGCGCGTTCACCCGTTCCTACGTCGGATACGTACACGCAATCGCACATACGCTCGGCGGACACTACGGCGTGCCTCACGGTCTTGCAAACGCGGTTATCCTTCCCTACGTTCTCGAAGCGTACGGAAAGAGCGCGCATAAGAAACTTGCCCGCCTTGCAGACTGCATCGGTATCCAAGGCAAAGACGACGCCGAAAAAGCAAACGCTTTCATTCAGTGGATCAGGGATATGAACTCTTCCATGAACATTCCCGACAAAATCCGCGCGAAAGACGGCAGCCAACTCATTAAGGAAGAAGACCTTGACGACTGCATCACGAAAGCCCTGCACGAAGCCAATCCCCTGTATCCCTGCCCGCAAATCTGGGACAGAAAGGAAGTCGAGGCGATTTTCAGAAAGATTATGTAATCTTCAAAAAACAACCACCGCGGAAAAAATCCCGGTGGTTTTTTTATGCCTTTTTTGATTATTTTCGTTTGAGAGTGTTGAGATAATCCTTTTGCGACTTATCGATTCTGAAACTTTCGCGCGCCTTTTGCAAAGCCTTGTTGTGCGTCCATACGTCCAAGACGTTACTTTTTATCACGTCAAGAGCTTTGTCGGGAAATTTACAAAGCGCAGTCGCCATAAGCCAGGCAACCGCCATCTTTACGTAATACTTGTCGCTTTTCACTTTTGACGAAAGCGCAAGCACTCGGTCGATATATTCGTCGGTGAGATAATACGTCATCATCGCGACGATTGCAAAGCGCAGGTCGTATTCCTTATCGCTTTTAAGATATTCCGTCAGATAATCAAACCATTTTTCGCGGTCTTTCCCGATGAACTTGCACCTTGCGACGAACATATCGCAATTCGCCCAGTTGTCAATTGCGGCAACGATGTTTCTTACATCCGCCCTTTTCGTTTCGTCGTCGGTTTTAAGCTTTGCAACGACGAAACTTTTTATCAAAAGTTCTTCGTACACGTCATCGGAAAGCGAACCGACGACGATGCGTACATCGCCGTATTTCCCCGCCGCGATATCTTTTGCGACGCTTTCGACAAAAGGCGTTTTAAGCCCGATTATCGCCTTTTTCGTCGGTATAAGTTTTGCGCTGAACGCTCTTGTTTTTTCGTCCGCGCCGTTATAAATCGTATCTTTCGGCGTCATATTAGATTGTCTTGTCAGTGTCGGTTTTTATGAAGTCAGATTCGTTGTCGTCGGTACTGTACAATTTTACTTTTGCATTGGGATTTATCGGCGGAAGTTTGCCGCCGTTTTCTTCCTTCTTATAAGACAGTCTCAAAAGAAGCGGCGTGATAAGCGACGTCACAAGAATTAGTATGAGAACGAACGGCATAATGCTTGGATTGACCATATCGTAGTCGATGCCCTTTTGCGTGCAGACAAGCACGACTTCCGCGCGCACCATCATACCGATACCCACGCGATAACTGTCTTTTATTCCGTATCCGCAAATCAATCCGCCAAGACCGCAACCGACAACTTTTCCAAGTATTCCTGCCGCAACGAATGCAAAGCCAAATCCCACAAAAGCGGGGTTAAAGTGGTCAAAATTAAGGTTTATCCCTATGTTTGCAAAAAATGCGGGCGCGAAAATCATATAATTGCTGATTTCGATACGGCGGTCGACGTACGTCCTGTCGGCAATGCCCGAAAGCATAAGTCCCGCAACGTAAGCACCCGTAATGTCAGCAATTCCAAAGAGTTTTTCCGCTGAGTAAGCGAACACGAAACACACCACGACGCAAAGAATCGGGATACGTCTTGTGTGCGGATATCTTAAATCTATGCGGCGGATTATGAACAACGCGACGTAGCCCATCGGTATCGCCATTGCAAAGAATGCGATAAGTTTTGCGACGACAACCCAGACGTCCGCGGTGTTCCCGCTTTTGTCAAGGCTGATCATAAGCGACAGCAAAACAATGCCGATTATGTCGTCCAGAATCGCCGCGCTGACAATCGACGTGCCGACGCGCGTTTGCAGTTTTCCCAGCTCTTTAAGCGCGGCAACGGTAATGCTGACCGACGTCGCCGCAAGTATCGTGCCGTAAAACAGGTTGGAAAGAATCTGTGAGCGCGACACGTGAAATCCGCCGTTGAACGCGCTTGCGACCAGAAATCCGAACAGCAAAGGAAACGCCACGCCAAAAAACGTGATGACAACCGACGCTGCCCCCGTGGATTTGAATTGTTTCAAGTCGGTTTCTATCCCCGCCGAAAACATTATGAAAATTACGCCGATTTTTGCAAGGAAAGAAATGCCTTCCATTGCGGTGGCGTTGAATATCGTTTGTCCCGGGATAAACTTGATAAGCCCGAGGAGTATGCCCGCAAGCAACATCCCTACAACCTGCGGCAGCCCGAGTTTTTTGAACAGAATCGACATAAACTTGGACAAAAGCAGTATGAGCGCAAGCGGCAATAAGATTTCGTAATAGTTCATAAAACGGCCTCTTTAAATGGTAATCCTACAATATTACTACACTATATAACTAAATATATTTAAAGTCAATGTTTTTTGACATTTTGGACAATAAAAAACTGCCGCATATCGCGACAGTTTTCAAGCGGTTGATTATTCCGATCTCAGACACTCGACGGGATCTTTATTTGCCGCAATCGCCGCGGGGATAATGCCCGCAATCATCGACAAGAAGAAACTTATCACGAAAAGCGAAATGGCGTAATACCAGTCAAGGTGCAACAGGTTGGGAATTTCGATGACTTTCTTAATGATCACGTTTGCGATGTAAATCAAAAGATAGCCGAAGCCGATACCCAGCGCGCCCGAAATCATACCGATTATCGAAGTTTCGGAAATGAACAGGTTGCTTACGTCGAGTTTCCTTGCGCCGATACTTCTCAGAATGCCGATTTCCTTGCGCCTTTCAAGGACGGACGTATAAGTGATGATTGAAATCATTATCGACGAAACGATAAGCGACACCGCCGAAAACGCGATAAGCGCGGTGATCATGGCGTTGGTCATTTTTTCGACGTAGCCCATAATCGTTTGCAGCATGTCGGTGTATTTGATGGAGTGGTTTTCGTCCTTTTCGCCGGTGTTCACCCATGTGTACGTGCCGTCGTCGTTGCTTTCTCTGACGTAATATTGATAATCGTCAAGGACTTTTAAGATATTCTTTTTACCTTCGAAATTCGCCGCGTAAATCTGAATACTGTCGGGGTTATCGAGTTCGGCATATCCGAAAGTGGTTTTCATATAAGAAAGAACCTTGCTTTCAAGTTCGGCTTTTCCGTCATACTTACCTACCGCAACCAAATTGGATTTATCGATTACTTCGCCATCTTTGATTTCCTTCCCGATCGTGTCAAGCACGCTTACGAAAGCGATTAACCCGCTGTTCACGCTGTAAACGAGGTTGCCGTCTTCGTCGATTGTTGCAACCATTTTGTCGCCCACAACCTTATAATCGCTGCCATAAGGTACGACCTGATAACAATTCGTGAATTGCGAACCAATGATACCGAGGCTTTGGCAACGCTCGACAAGCGCCTCGACAACGGCGTGGGGATATCCGACAATGCCCTGAATTGCCGAAGCAGACGCGTTTTTGTTGGGACGTACGATGCCAGACACTTTCATTTTTATGCCGCAGTGTCCGTCAACGAACGTGCCGCTGTCTTCAATGCGTTTTCCGTTTTTAAGGTACGATTTCGTAATTTTTCCGTCCGCAGCGTCGAAATAATCGCTGTCGCAAAGAACGGCATATTCGATGTCAAGCAGTTCCCCTTCCGTGAAATATCTGTCGTAGAATCCATAGCCGTTGCCGCTGTTCGTCCCGCCGAACATATCCTCAACTTCGTTGGGGTGTACAAGACCTGCCGCAAACAGCATGAAGTCCTGAATCTTGTTGTATTCGTCGACTTTCAACACGCAGTCGAAAACTTTGTATTCTTTGCCGTCTTCGCCGACTTCGATACGTCCTTGTTTTGCGTCTTCGGGCCATGCGCCCGCAAGGACGTCGTATTGCTGTTCAAGGATTTTTTGGTTGGAAATAAGTTCCGAAAACACGCTGAACGCGTCAAGATATCCGCTGAATTCGCCCAGCATATCTCTGAACGTGCTTGTAAAGCCCATGGATTCCATCATCGGCTCCATAGAGTCTGCAAACGGATTGATTTTCGTATAAGGGACTTGTGACCAGTCGATGTTTCCGTCGGCATCCGCCGCGTTATCGAGCACGCCGTCCGTTTTGTGTCCCGTCGTATAATACGTTCCGCCGTTCACGGAATCTCTGACGGGGATACGCCTGTAAACGTTAAGATTTGACGAATAAACGTATTTTACGTAGCCGTCGGTGTCTTTAAGCCCGATGTCGGGATCGTCAAGATAGGCTTTGATTTCTTTAAGGTCATTGTTGAAAAACAGTGTGCTGGAATTCAAAAATTCCGAAAGGCTTCCGATATCTTTCACAAGAAGCCCGGCGACGGGGTTTATGCCCACCGTTGCGCCCGAAGGATACTTTTGCCCTTCGCTCTTTGACATAAGCATGTTGGCAAGCTCCATAAGATCGGCGCCGCTCTGGCTGATTTCAAGTGGGTAAAGAGAAAGCGCGCTTTCTTCGGTATGACGGATATACTTATTCACGCCCGAAGACAACGCCAGAACAAGCGCAATACCGATAATGCCGATACTGCCCGCAAACGAAGTAAGAAAAGTGCGCCATTTTTTGCTGTAAAGGTTTTTGGCGGATATGCTTATCGTCATCGCGCTGCCCATGGAAACCTTGCGTTCTTCCCGTCTTTCGTGTATTATCTGCTGATATGTTTTTTTGATGCGCTGACGGATTGTTTTCTTTTTGGGCAGGGGTTCGCCTGATTCGTCAAGGACGGCTTCTTCTTCCTCGACGTCGTCGGGATCGATAAGCGGATCGGTGTCGTCAACGACTTTTCCGTCGACGATTCTGACCGTTCTCGTGCTGTATTCCGCCGCAAGATCGGCGTTGTGCGACACCATGATGACAAGGCGGTCTTTGGCAACTTCCTTCAACAGGTTCATTACCATTTTGCCGCTTTCCGTGTCAAGCGCGCCCGTGGGTTCGTCCGCGAGAATTATCGCGGGATTGTTGACAAGCGCCCTTGCGATCGCAACCCTTTGCATTTGTCCGCCCGACAGCTGGTTGGGTTTTTTATACGCCTGATCTTCCAGCCCGACTTTCTTTAACGCTTCGAGAGCAATTGCCTCGCATTCTTCCTTTTTGCGCCCCGCAAGCGTCAAAGCAAGCTCGACGTTGGAAAGCACGCTGAGGTGCGGGATAAGGTTGTAACTTTGGAAAACAAAGCCGATTTGTTTATTGCGATATCTGTCCCAATCTCTGTCGTCGAAGTCCTTCGTCGACTTTCCGTTGATAATGATGTCGCCGTCGGTGTATCTGTCAAGACCGCCGATAATGTTCAGTAACGTGGTTTTGCCGCAGCCGCTTTGTCCCAGAATCGTGACAAATTCGCACTCGCGGAAGTTCAAGGTGATGCCTTTCAAAACGTGAACCGTGTTCTGTTTTGTGACGTAATCCTTGGTAATGTGTTTTAATTTAAGCATTAAACGCTCCTTTTGTAGATAAAGTATTAAAAAATACGTATCTATTTTATCAAATATGGCGTATCGTGTCAAGAAATTACATATAAGCGATGTTTTTGGACAAACGTATGGTTTACGCAGCCGTAACTGCTTGAAAAATACATTCCCATTATGTTATAATCATATGGTAAGAGGTCAAACGTATGGTTTACACAGCCATAATTGCTTGAAAAATACATTCCCATTATGTTATAATCATACGGTAAGAGGTTAAATTATGCTTAAAAATTCAAAAGAACGTTCGGGCTTTGCCCTTGTATGGTTTTTGTTTTCAATCGCGTACACCGTCGTGCTGCTCGGCACGGGATACAATTTTCTTGCCCCGTTTGCGGCGGCGATTGCGGCGGTTACCGCGCTTATCGTGTTTATCCGCGCGCTGTTCAACAAAAAGTTCGAGCCGCTTTTCGTCGTCTCGTACGCTTATATGATTCTTGAATTGTTCGTGTATTTCCTTTTCTGGGGCGCGGACGAGTTCGGCAAAATCGTGTGGTATAATCTTATTTTGTCCGCGTTGCCGCTTTTCTCGGGACTTATGCTTTACGCGCTTGACAAAAAACTTCCCGACGGCACTCTTAAACGCTTTGCGACGGCAGCGTTGTCCCTTGCGATGACGGCGACGTCTTTGTGCTACGTCTTTTATATGTCTTTGAGAATCCGTCCGACCGTCGAAAGTTTGCAGGCGGGACACGACGCATACCTTAAAGAACTGTCGAAAACACAAGCCGACGCCGATGCGCCCAACGTCCTTATAATACTTATGGACGATATGGCGTACTCGGACATTTCGGCGTACAGCTATCTCGGAAAAGCAAACGCCACCATTCAGACGCCCAACATCGACTCCCTTGCAGAAGGCGGAAAGTATGCGACAGAAAGCGGGATTTTTATGGAAAACTTTTACGCATCCGCACCCGTCTGCACCCCGTCAAGGTTCAGTCTTCTTACCGGTCGTTACGCCACGCGCGGCTATATCGACAACGTTATTTTCCCGACGCCTTGCGACAGTGATCCGTACTCAATCACCCACTTTATCAACCCATATCAGTTCTTAAACAACGTGGACGGTATTTTGGGCGACGAAATCACCATTGCCGAAGCGTTGAAAGCGGTCGGCTACGACACGTCGTGCATCGGAAAGTGGAACCTTGGCGACTATGGCGAATATCTCCCCACGAATCAGGGTTTCGATTACTTCTACGGCAGCTATTACGTCAACGATATGACGCCCTATAACTGGGTGCGCGAAGTCGGAGGACATGCCGAAGAAGTGCGCACTCACGCCGAAAATCTTGACCAGTCCGAATCCACGAGGCTTTTCACCGACGAATTGAAATCCACGCTCGAAAAATCAATCGACAACGGCAATAAGTTCTTCTCGTTTTACGCGACGCCGTGGCCACATTACCCCATTTTCTCGGACAACAACGGCAACGGAAAAGGCGACACCACCGACGACAGTTACGTCGACTGCATCGAAGAATTCGACAAGTCGCTTGGCGAAATTTTCGATATGCTTGAAGACAAAGGCGTCTTTGACGACACGATGATCATCTTTACGTCCGACAACGGCCCCGGGCGTGAAGGCGTGACGGGAAGTCTCCGCGGAAGGAAAAACACCACTTTCGACGGCGGTATGAAAGTCCCGATGATCGTGAGTTACCCGAAGGGCGTAAGAAACGGCACGATAGCAAACTCGACCGGCGGATATAAAATCGAATCGAGCGCAATGCTCACCGACCTGTTCCCGACGATATTGTCGTACGCGGGCGTGGACGTTCTCCCCTCGGATCGTATTATCGACGGCGTGAATCTGAAATCGCTTTGGAGCGGCGATGTCACCCCCGATTCCCGCGTGCACAACGCCCTTTTCTATATGAAAAAAGGCACGGTTCAGGCCGTTCAGATGCCCGTTGAAGTCGGCGGCGTAACGTACGATTTCAAGTATTATCAGAAAGTACGCACCGAAAACTCGGCGTTCATCGACCAGCAATACAAAAACTACCTTTTCAATCTCGATAAAGACCCGGCGGAAGGCTACAATATCTCGATGACCTATCCCGACGTCTCCGACACCCTTTTAGAAGCGCTTAAAGATTTCAGAAAATCGTTGAAAGAAAACCGCAGGGGGATTAAGTAATGCCGCCGATTTCGATAATGATTAAGCCCGCGTCGTCAACGTGCAATATGCGGTGTAAATACTGCTTTTACAACGACGTCGCAAAAAACCGCGAAACGCCGTCGCACGGCGCAATGAGCCTTCAAACGGCGGAAACCGTCGTCAAAAAGGCGTTTGCCTATGCCGACGGAAATCCCGTCTGGTTCAACTTTCAGGGCGGCGAACCGCTGCTTGCCGGTAAAGCGTTTTTCAGGGCGACGCTTAATCTCATCTCCCGCGCGAATATCAAAAACTCGCCCGTGTTTTTGGGAATCCAGACAAACGGCACACTCATCGACGACGAATGGTGCGAGATTTTCAAAACAGGCGACTTCCTTGTCGGACTTTCCCTTGACGGCGACGAAACCGCAAACGTAAACCGCGTGGACAAGGACGGCAACCCAACTTTTCAAAAGGTCGTCGCGGCGGCAAAACTTCTTCAAAAACACGACGTAAATTTCAATATCCTTACCGTTCTGACAAAGGACGTCGCGATGAGAATCGGCAAGATTTATCCGTTTTTCACGTCGCAAGGCTTCAAACGGTTGCAGTTTATCCCCTGTCTGAAACCTCTTTCCGGAGAGGTCGAAAACCCCGATTTTTACCTTGACGAAAAAAGCTACGCCCTGTTTTTATTGTCGGCGTTCGCGTTGTACCAGAAAGATATGGCAAACGGCGATTACACGTCGATACGCCAGTTTGACAACTTCGTGCGACTTGCTCACTTCGAGCGCGCCGAACAGTGCGGTATGAACGGGCATTGCACGCACCAGTTCGTGATCGAATCGGACGGCAGCGTGTATCCGTGCGACTTTTATTGCACCGACGAATATCTTCTTGGCAATATTTCGGACAAAGATTTTTTCACGCTCGAACACACGAACAAAGCCGTCGAATTCATAAAAGAAAGCCTCGTCGTGGACGAGACTTGTAAATCGTGCGAATATTATATGCTTTGCAAAGGCGGCTGCAAGCGCGAAAGGCGCGACGTTGAAAAATGCAAGGCGTACAAAACCTTTTTCAGATTCGCCCTGCCTTATCTCAAAAACATGTCATAAAGACTTGCGTTTCATCACGCACAAGGTTTCGAGTTCCGCCGTTTTCGGAAACATGTTGTAAGGCCTTACCGACGCGACTTCAAAAGTATCACCAACGTACCTGACGTCGCGTTGCAAGGTTTTCGGATTGCAGGAAACGTATATGAACTTTTCGGCGCCCGACCTTATCACGGCGTCCAGCACTTCTTCGGTCGCGCCCTTTCTCGGCGGATCGATAACCACGCATATTTCGGGCTTTATGCCCGATTTTTCATCGCTTAAAATATCGTTTACGAGTTTTGGCAGCACTTTCGTTGCGTCGCCGCAAATGTTTTCGACGCGCTCCGACAGCCCGTTTTTCTTCATCAAATCGTTTGCGTTTTCAACCGCTTCTTTCACGATTTCCACGCCAAAGACTTTGGCGTTTTTATTGGCTTTTGCAAGCATCGACGTAAGGATTCCTATGCCCGAATAAACGTCGATGATTACATCAGCGTTTTTCACCGCGGCGTTTACCCCGTCGTAAAGTTTTTGTCTGACCCCGTCGTTGACCTGCAAAAACGACTTTGGCGAAAGCGTGGTTTTTATGCCGTCGATATCGACGTCTCTTTCCGCACCATATAGTTTTTTCACGTCGTCGCCCATAATGACATTCGTGCGTTTTTCGTTGACTGACGAATACAAAACGCATTCAAAATCTTTCGATATAATTTCAAAAAGTTCGCGCCCGTACGGCAGTTCTTTCCCGTTTATCACAACCGTCGCGAACAGTAGCCCGTCGACGTACCTTGCGACAAAGTGCCTTAAACACCCTTTGCCCGTCGCCTCGTCGTAAACGGAAAGTTTTTGTTTCCTTTTTTCGTCGTTTGCCCAAATTTTCACGGCGTTTATTATTTTCGTCGCGAAATCGCCGTGTAGCATACACCCGGACAGCGCGACGACGTCATGCGTGTTCCGCCTGAAAAAGCCCAGCGTGATTTCGCCGCCGTCGACGGTGAAAGGCATTTGCAGTTTGTTGCGGTATTCATACTCCTTGTCAAAAACCGTGTCCGAAACCCGAACGTTTATCCCCGCCTTGTTCAGCGTGGTTTGAAGGAGTTTTCGTTTCAGTTCGTTTTCGGTCGGAAAATCAACGTGCTGCAACACGCAGCCGCCGCACTCCCCGTACGTTTTGCACGGCGGAACGACGCGGCAACTTGCGGGGCGTACGATTTTCACGGCGTCCGCCTCGGCAACTCCTTTGTAAACCTTTTTGATTTTGATTTTCACAAGGTCGCCCGCCGCCGTGTACGGCGTAAACACCGCAATATCTTCGATTTTTGAAAACCCTTTGCCGTCAAGTCCGAAGTCGGTAATTTCGGCAAGGTAAGTATCCGTAACTTTCATATTGTCAATTTTATCATACTTTTTCAAAAACGCCAACCGTTACGCGCTGCTTTAAGCGTTTTGCATTCTCGTTTCAACGCCTTTTAGTATCGTTTTGAATTCTAAATTGATGCTTATATTTGTTTTGAATTCTTTACAATATTCTATACGAGGTGTATAATATGAATATATCGGCTTTTTCTGAAAGATTAAAGGATCTGCGCATCGACGCAGGCATGACGAGCGACCAGCTCGCAAAAAGAATCGGTGTTACGAAAAGCACAATTTCGTTCTGGGAAAACGGCGTAAACGAGCCTAAGGCAAGTTACATCGTCGCGGTTGCGAAAGTGTTCAGCGTATCTTCCGACTATCTTTTGGGGCTCAAAGACACGATTTAAGAGACAGGTATGAACAAAATCGATATAAAAACAAGAAGGACTCTTTTATGGGCGATTTTCCTTTCGGTCGGTTTCCCTTTGGGAATCGTGATGACCGTCATCGGTTTTACGAAAGGTCAGTCTTTCCGCGCGATGGGCATCGTCGGCATTATCCTTATCGTTATGGGCTTTTACGGCGCGCCGCTGGTATGGATTCATTTCGGTCAGCTTAAATATTTCTCGCGTCTCAAAGCGCAGATTGTCGGCGACGGCATCAAAAGCGTGAAAATGCTGGCGGAAGTGCACAACAAAAACCCCGAAGTCGTGGCAAACGACGTCAAAACGATGGTGCAAAAAGGTTATCTTGACGGTTATCTCGTCCTCGACAACGAAAGAATCATCGACAAAACCACAATGCGCGACAAGGATTACGAAATGATGGAGGCGGAACGCGCGGGGACGCTCAATCTCGTCCACTGCCCTTTCTGCAACGCAAAGTTCGAGCTTATCAACGACGTCGGCGTTTGTCCGTACTGCAACTCGAAAATTACCAAAGAAATGCTGGACAAATCCGTGAAGGCATACAATAAATCCGATAAATAATTTCGGGACGGGGAATTTTATGGAAACTACAAATCAACGCAAATATTTCAAAGGGCTTCGCGCGCTTGCGCTAACGGCCCTTTTTTGTACGATTGCGCTCACCCTTTTTATCTGGGGCGAGGCGTTGACACCCGGCGATAAAAGCGCGATTCAGTCGGTGAAGGTGTCCGACAACATTCAGTCGGCAATGAAATCCGATGAGCCCGCGCCCCCTGTTTCCGCCGTTACGGGCTATGTTGTCAAAAGCGTCAGGCGTGACGGCAAAGTCCTGACCGACGTCGATCATTATTATACGGGCGACGTTCTGGAACTTGGCGTCAAGTGTCTTCCTGAAAACGCCGACACCTCAAAACTTTACTTCGAGCGCGGTTTTGACGAGTCCGAAGATTACATAAATGTCGAAGAAAACGGTGAAGTCACACTTTCCAAATGGGGCTATCACAGGGTGGTTATTAAGGCGAAAGACAACCCCGACAACGTGTTGTACGATTTAAAAATATACAACGAAGGCGTCAACCCCGACAAAGTCAAAGGAATAAAAACAAAAATCTATCTTGGCAGCGAATTAGTAGATGCCAAAGACGGGATAATCACGCTTAAAACCTGTGAAGAATACTTCCTTTCGGTGACCGCCGAGACCGACGACGAATACAACGGCTACGGCGTCTCTACTATCGAAACAGAAATTCTGATTGACGGGGAAAAGCATAATGCCAACGACAAAATCTTCTTCCTTCCCGCAAAGCAGTGGTTTTATCCGTTAAAAACAACGGACGGTGATTATTTAACTCTTGAAATAAAACTGGGCGATAAAACCGTTTCTCAAAAAATCAGAATCGAGAAAGGCTCGAAACCGGAAGCCACTGGATTCATTTTTGATAGTAATCGCGTCTCAGGCAAAAACGGCTCGTTCAGTCTTACAATGAAAAAAGACGAACACCTGGTCATCACAAGCCAACTCGGCTTCCGGGCAATAAACGCAAGCGACGGCGCGCCGTCAAACATAATCAGCAAATCGTCCGATACAAACGTCGTCAACGCCTCCACAACGCACCTGCACGCATATAAACCGGGCACCGCCACGATTACGTACTTTTCAATTTATGACAATACAATAACGGCAACGCTGCACGTCACCGTGCCCGACGTCGTGGACGGGCTTACCGTCGTCGCACCCGACAGATGCGTCAAAGGCGGCAAAATCGATCTCACCGCTTATACGGGCGGCAACGTCACGAAAAACGTGAAATGGGAAGTCGTCAAAGGCGAAGGCTCAATCGACGAAAACGGTGTGTTTACGTCCGACAAATCGGGCAAAGTTACCGTGCGCGCAACGTACGTCGGCCGCCCCGACCTTACCGTCGAAAAGACGATTACCGTGTCCGTCTTCGACACCTTCCACACGCTTATACGAAAAGGGCTCGGGCACTTCTCGCTTTTCCTTGTGTTGGGGTTCGGATTGTTCGGCACGTTCTTCCTGCTTATTAAGCCGAGATGGGCGTCGCTGCCCCTTTCCTTGCTTTCGGCGTTTGTCGTCGCAGGCATTTCGGAAATGTTCCAACTGCCCGTTTTCACAAGCGGACGATACGCAACCTGGCAGGACGTCGCAATCGATTTTCTGGGCGCGCTGTCGGGCATCGGCATCGCCGTTGTCGCGGTATCGATCGTCGGGCTTATCTGGTTTAAGGCAAAACCCGAAAGTTTCAAAAATATGAAAAACGAGTTCTCGTTCCTTACGTTCAAAACATCTTTCAAAAAGCAGGAAAAGATTTTCACCGACGAAAATTAATCACATTCCCTCAAACCGCAAAAACAAAAGACCGACGTTTTATCGGTCTTTTTTTGAGTGTTAAACATTGTTTTTTGTCGGGATACGGATATTGCCAGCGACACGCACTCGTTATCCGCAGTACATAAATCCCGCGAAACTCACGTCCGCCCAAAGGTCTTTCAGCAGTACTCCGTCGATGTTCGCTTTTGCTTCAAACTCCTCCCTTGAACCATACTCCTGTTGCATATCTTCCGAGCAAAACTCAACCGTTTCGCTCCCTTTTAGAAACACTTCGTATGATACGTTTTCATAGGTAAAAAGCATTTCGCTGTAAAAGTACAGCCCGTTCACGAACTCGTCAAAAGTCGCTTTGAACGGCACTAAATCTTTACCGTCCGGATTTTTCGTTTACCTACTCTTAAATTCTAGATTTTGTTGCTTTTGGCTCTGTTGCATTTCCAGCATAACGTTTGCAGATTTTCTTCTGTCGTATGACCGCCTTTGGACACAGGAATGATATGGTCTATTTCCAAAAGCAAATTAGGTTCAGCATAAATAGAATTTCCACAACTGCAACAAGTGAAATGATCACGTTCTTTAATATGTTCCCGAAGTTTATTTGTCATTAATGCGCGTTGTTCTTTTGTAAAAGCGCTGATAGTAAGCTTCCCTTCTAATGCTTCAATTAAATCAACAATTGTTTCTTCGGTCATTGGTACAGTGAATTTTCTTTTTGCCATTCCGCCACCGGAAGTATAAGAAAAAGTATATTCGACAGTAAGTACGCTTTCATCGATATTCGCAAATCCTAATTTGGAATAGAAACCTGCCGAATCTTCCGTCATAACATATTCCGGAACGTCGGTGAGATATTGTTGGTACTCTTTTTTATAGTTTTCGATAATTTGCCTTGCTTCTTTTAACGTTAGCTTTTTTTGAACGCAGAGAGTTAGGCGGGTTAGGGTAAATATAATAGGACATGGCGATACCTCCTTGATACCGCCATATCCTTAAAAAAGGGCGACTTTAATACGCCTCCGCAATCCGATTTTTCAAAAAGGAAACGACGGTTTTGTTTTTTCAAAACCGCCGTTTGATGTTTAGGACGCAAACTGCCAACAAGCAACGGTCTTGTGTTTGTGTTGCAATCTGTCCGCAATCGCATAGCGTATAGCAGTTGTCAAAAAGTAAAGAGCCGATAACCGCATTTTCTATCTGCGTGTTATCGGCTCTGCGTCTGTGCGTCCGGCTCTTTGATAACTGACATATTCAGCTGTTTTACGTTGATTAGCGTTTCCTGTTTGCACTTCGGGCAGAACAACGGGAAGTTTTCAAGTGTTGTATCACATCGTATCTTAACCCGTGTTTTGCTCCCGCAAACGGGACATAAGACCCATTCAAAACTTTTCATAGTACCACCACTTGTCTGAACATTATCAACTGCTAATCATCCTGCTTTTCTCTAATCTTTCTGTTGATTCTATCGGCTTGCAGCTTAAAGGCAAGCATGAAAATCACCCAAAAGATTGCTGCGACGCCCAATGCTATCAAGATGTAAACTACTATTGCTCCGAAGCTTTTTTTAATCCACCCTGCAAAGAAAGCAGTAATAAGATACACAACCGTTCCTGTTACCATGTGAATAAGCACTTTTAGGCTGTTCGCAAGGTTTTCCTTTTCGTAAACCAAAGATGGAACGGAAAAGCCGATTGCTATAATGATGAAACATGTAGCAAGCCGCAATAGTTCTTCGCCTGTTTTTTGACCGATGAAAGTATTTGCACCGCCTGCGAACGCGGAAGCGATAAACAGCATGGATACAAATCCAAAGCACCCTATGGCAATTCCAAACGCAATTTTCCCAAGAAATTTTTTCATAAAGCACAACCTCCCTATATACCAAGATATTTTTTGAATGCAGGCAGATACTTTCGTGAGATATAGTCCTTACACCCGTTTTTCAGAACAAGCAGCATAATTCCGCCAAAGGACGGCTCAACGCAATCAAGATATTGCAGATTAACTAATACCGATTTCGATACTCTCATAAAGCCGTTGCCGAGTAGAGTTTCAAACTCATATAAGCGTTTATTGCTGTTGTATTTTTTGACTTTGGTATATACAACGGTCTTTTCGTTCTCTACTCGTACCATATAAACTTCTTCCGGGCGTAATACGAACATGCGCTCATTGTCGGTAACGGTAATGATACTGTTGTCTGCACTATCTTCAATGACCGAAGCTATGCGTCTGATTTCCGATGTTATTTCATTGGCATGTATAACAGCGTATGGTTCTGTGGCTTCTGTGGATATTTTTATTTCAACTTTCACTTGTATCTCACCTCACTTTCTGCTTGCAAATACATTATAGGATGGTTATGCGTTTTTGTCTGCGGATTTCAGGTAAGTGGCTGATTTTAAGGGGCGAAATGCAAAACAATAGTCTATAAACTTGCACAATCACACTGCTTCATTATGGGTTTTATTAAGCCTTGTTCGCAGTAGTATTCGATTGCCTTTTTGGTCAGTTTACATTTTTTGCAAGCTTAGCATGTCCTTACAAATTATTCAATCCTTTAATCTATACATTCCTTCGTTAGCCATGTCTGCTGCGTGCAGGGGCAAACAAACGCAGTGCCGTTTGCCGACAAAACGTAGTTTTGTTTCAAGTCCGCTGTCGCATGAAAAAAGACAACCCTTTCGGATTGTCTTTTTTGGTGCGGACAACAGGACTTGTAGCGAGTAAAACGAGCGTAATAGCGAAACGGGCGAATTTATTCGCGTAAGTGAAGCGTCAGCTGCACAGCGTGCAGGGGCACACGGAGTGTGCAGACAATGCCTTGCATTGTCACAAGTCCTGTTGCAAACCAAAGATATGAAAAAACGAACCGAGTAATCTCGGTTCGTTTTATTCTTGTTTGGTGCGGACAACAGGACTTGTAGAGAGCGAAGCGAGCGTAATAGCATAAGCGAGCAAGTTTACTTGCAAAGCGTTGCGCCAGCTGCACAGCGTGCAGGGGCACACAAACACAGTGCCGTTTGCCGACAAAACGCAGTTTTGTTTCAAGTCCGCTGTCGCATGAAAAAAGACAACCCTTTCGGATTGTCTTTTTTTGGTGCGGACAACAGGACTTGAACCTGCACAGCCTTGCGACCATAAGAACCTGAATCTTACGCGTCTGCCAATTCCGCCATGTCCGCACAACGGATAAAATAATATCTTAAAAACCGCATAAAGTCAAGTATTTGAAACCATTTATGTTTAAGCGGCGAGAAGAGCGCGCGCAATGCGGTTTACGTCGGTGTTGTCGATTTTCTCGGGAATAATCGCTTTCAGCTCGTCCTGAGACAATCCTTTCACGAAAATGAAGTATTTCACGTTGGTGTCCGTATGCGTTTTCGTGGTATAAAGGCTGTTTTTGATATCGTCTTTGGTTTCGCCGTCCTTGTATTTCAGCCCGCCCGTTTCGTGGTCGGCGGTGACTATAATCGCGCTGTCGAGGTCTTTTAGCCTGTCGTATGCGATTTTAATGGAGTTATCGAAGCTTTTAAGGTACTTTGTCATCGGGATAATATCGTTTTTGTGACTTTTTTTGTCGATATGCGCGCCCTCGATCATCAGAAAATATCCGCCCGGGAAGCGGGCTTCCATAAATTTCAGTGCGAACTCGGTGCACATTTCGAGCGTAGGCGTATCGGCGGTGCCGTCTTCCGATGGAAGCGACGAAAACGGCATAATCAATTTATTGCTCAAAACGCTTCCAACGACGCCGTTGACGTCGTTAAAGCTTGTTGCGAACGTAAAGCCCTTGCTTTCAAACTGCGATTTATATTTCGTGTATTCGTCTTTTCCCGCGCCGAGATACAAGTCCACGACGTCGTTAATCTGCCCTTTAATTATTTCGGAAGTGTCGCCCCTGTTGTTTGCGTGCGACGAAAACGACGCCGGCGTCGCGCCGTAAAGATTGTCCGTTGTCACGATACCCACGCCGAGCCCTTTTTCCTTGGCGTACTCTGCGACGCTTTTGACGTTATTTCCGCCGTGGCGTGCGACTTCGCCGTTATTGAATTTTTGTCCGGTTGCAAGCGCGCTTCCGGCTGCCGCACTGTCCGTGGGAATCCCGACGTTGTTTGAAAACGTCGTTACGAACCCGTCTGCCCCGAGCGAGCGCATGAACGCCTTTTCGCCGTAATACGTTTCCGTCGTTTTAATATGGTTTTCGCCCATACCGTCGCCGATGAACATCACGGTTTTGCTTGCGAGCCCGGTAAGGTCTGAAAAATCGGTTTTGTAAAGGTTTTTCGTGCGGTTGAGCGCAACGCCCATAAAGGCAAGCGACACCGACAGTATCGCGACGAGCGCCGCCGACACAACCCACAACAGAATTTTACTTGTCTTAACTTTTGTTTTTTTCATAATTTATTATCCCCTTAAAAATTAAAACGTTTTTTGAAGCGACGAAAGAATGTTTTCAGACGTTTTCGCGACTTCTTTAAGCGCGCCTTCTTCAAACGGAGATTTCAGCCCCGCAAGGCGAACAAGATCGGTGAAGACGTACGAGCCGCCGCGCGTCGCATGTGCAAGATACGCTTTGAACGCCTTGTCGTAATCTTTTTGCGATTCTTCCAGAAACTCGATCGCGACGGTCTGAGCAAGGCAGTAATCGATGTAATAAAACGGGCTTTCAAAAATGTGATTCTGGTATTGCCATCTTGTACCTTTTGAAAGATACGGCACGTCGTCGGCGTCCATCCACGGGCGGAATTCTTTTTCAAGTTTCAGCCAGACGTCGTTGCGTGCCTTAGGCGTCATATCGGGATTTTCGTATACGATATGTTGGAAGTAATCCACTATCGTTCCGTACGGAATGAAGGTTAAAGCATCGAAAAGATGCTTATAACGGTACTTATTTGCATCTTTGCCGAAAAACATATCAGTATATTTCCAGGCGAAAAACTCCATTGACATGCTGTGTGTTTCCGCCGTTTCCATTGCGCCGAGACCAAGTTCGTACGGCACGACGGGTTCCGACAAATAATACGCAAAAGCGTGTCCGGCCTCGTGCGTTACGACGTCGACGTCGGCGGTCGTTCCGTTGAAGTTTGCGAAGATGAACGGCTGGTGATACTTATCGAAACTCGTCATATATCCGCCCGTCCATTTGCCTTCGCGCGTGAACACGTCGAACGCGTCGGTATCCATCATCATATCCATAAACGCGCCGGTTTCGGGGCTCATATCCTTGTACATTTCCTGCCCTGCTTTCAGAATACCACGCTCGTCGAGAGCGGGTTTCGGATCTTCCTGAAAATACGTGTCGTTGTCGTATAAACGCATGTGGTCGATGCCGAGTTTTTCCGCAACCTGCTTTTTAAGACGCGTCACGACGGGCACGATATCCTTTAAGACGTTTTCACGGAAAACCTTTACCATTTTTTCGTCATAGCAAAGCCTGCCCATGTTGTAGTAGCCCAACTCGACGTAGTTCTTGTATCCCATTTTCTTTGCCATAAGGTCTCGGTTTTTGACCATTCTGTCAAAGACGTCGTCCAGAAAATCGCTGTGTTTTTCCAGCGTTTTTCCAAGCGCGACGTACGCTTCTTTTCTGGTTGCGCGGTCGCTGTCCTGTGTGAATTTGCGAAGTTCGCCAAGCGTAATATCCTTGCCGCGGAAGTTATACGTACATTCCGACACGAACTTTGAGTATTCCGTAACAAGCGCGTTGTCTTTTTGCATTTCGGGAACGATCGCGTCGCTCACCGCTTTTTTCTGCAACTCGAATTGTTTAATGATGACGGGATTTATTTTTGTTTTGAGTTCGTCCAAAAACTTACTGCTTAAAATCGCGTCGGCGTATTTCAGGTAACTTACCTGCACCACGGGCATTTTCTCGTCGTAATAGTCCTTTTCGGCGCTGTAAAACTCGTCCTTGGTATTAAGCGTGAAACGGGCGTTCGCAAGCGACGACTCCGTATAAAAATCGCGCAAAGCGTCGTTCACGAGTCCTCTTGCTTCCAGCACGTCGTCGACGGACTTCGCCGCGTTGATTTTTTCAACCGCTTTATCAATGACGCCGCATACCTTTTCGGCGTCCGCTCTTTCATAAGGAATTTCCGAAACTTTCATTCTTTGCATAAATACTCCTTTGCGCGAAAACGCGCGCTACCGTTAAATTGTAGCACGCGCCTTTGAAAATTTCAATAATAAACGCCGTTTAGTTATTAAAACGTAACGGTTACTTCATATTCGAACGTCTTTCCCGCGGGGAGAGTGTTGATAAGGAATTTGTTTTTCAGTTCCCTGTCGCAATCGACGGTGTCGGGAAGCCCCCACCACGCTTCGATGCAGGCGTATTTGCCCATTTTGTTGTTGGACCATATCGCAAGCACGGGAACGTTGCCGATGTCAAACGTGATTTTCTTGCCGTCGCGGCGCAGAAGGGTTACTTTTTTCGCGTTGTTTTTCGTGACGACCGCGTCGTGGATAAAGGTCGATTTCACCAGGGGGATTTTGTTGGTAAACTCCGACTTTTTCTCGCCCTTGACAAGGTGCAGATCGTCGTCGAATTCGTATTCTTCGATGGGTTTATCGGTGTCGATAATCGCAAAGTTGCCGGATACGTCGCAGGTATCGTCGGTTTCGTCGCCGACAAGCGCCCAGCCGAAGTGCGTACCGAGCCCGAAAGGCATATCGACGTCGCCGGTGTTTACGACGGTGTACGTGATTTTCATACTGTTTCCGACAAGCGCGTATTTCACCTTGAAATCGAAATCGAACGGATATTGTTTTTTGGTTTCTTCCGTCGATTTAAAGTCCATGACGAGCGTGTCGCCGGTATTGCTTTCCGCCGTGAAGACGTTGTAGCGGGCAAGTCCGTGATTTTTCATTTCATAGCGTTTTCCGTCGACGGTATACCAGCCGTCTTTAAGGCGCGCAACGAAGGGGAAGATGACGATGTCTTTCGATTTCCACGATTTCTCGCTGCCCTGCCAGAGATATTCCTCGCCGCGATATTTCACACTGTCGAGAAGGCTGCCGTTTTCGTTGACCGTTACGTCCAGAATGCCGTTTGTGATGTTTTGCATAATTTTACCTCTTATCTTTATTCCTATTTTTTATTTCAAAAACGCACGAAAGGCTTTCCCCTTCCGGGAGATTGCCACAGCATCGCAAGCGATGCTTCGCAATGACGTTTTTTGTTTTCAGAAATTGAAATTTGCCGTGTTGTAAATCGTCGCGACCGACGTTTCTTCCGATTTTTTCCTGCCGCGCTCGCTTTCGATTGTCCAGGATATGAACGGCGGATATTTCGCGCGTTTTTTCTTGCTGCGCGGAATCCCCAGAATATTGCAAAGCAGAAAATCGGGTTTGAAATCGAGTTTCGGCGTCTTCGGCTTAAAGCACGAGAGCGCAATCGTATATCCCTTATCCTTAAAATACTTTGCCGCCTTTTCGTTGAAACCTATGTACATATATTTGCCGTTATAGGACTTTAACTCATCAATCAGTGCGTCACAAAGTGCGATTTCGTTATTTCGGCACTTCAACTCAATCAATATCGGAGTGCGCCCGTCAACCGCCGCAAGCACGTCTTTCAGCGTCGGAATCGTGTGCGAAGTGTTTTTGAGTTTAAGCGCAGTCAGCTGACTTTCCGTCATTTCTTCGACAATGCCGCTTACGCCGCACATACGCTTTAACGTGTGGTCGTGAAACACGACGAGTTTGTTGTCCTTTGTCAGATGCACGTCGATTTCAAGCCCCAGCCCTTTGTCCGCCGCAATGCGGATTGCAGTGAGCGAGTTTTCGGGCAAAGTCTTGTCGAAACAACCGCGATGGGCGTAGTCTTTCACGCCGCCGAGAATGTCAAGAACGTTTTCCATATTATTATTCAAAAATCCTTTTTATAATGTTTTTCGCTTGTTCGTATAAATCTTTTCGGGTGCCGTCGTTTATCGCGACGTAGTCCGCCCGCTTTAGTCTTTCGTCGTCCGTGGTTTGATTTTTAATTATGTTTTTCGCAAGGTCTTTTGATATGTTCCTTGTCGAAACGATGCGGTTTATTCTCACGTCTTCACCGGCGGTCACGACGATTACTCTGTCAAACAAATCCGTCATTCCGCTTTCAAACAAAAGCGGCACTTCGACGACGGCGTCGCCCGTGATTTCTTCGATTTTCCGCCGTATTTCGGGGTGCGCGAGCGCGTTGAGCGTTTTGCGCTTTTTCTCGTCCGAAAACACTTCTTCGCGAAGAACCGACTTGTCGACCTTTCCGTCTTTTACGGCAAGCGGAAAAGCCTCCGAAAGTTTTTCGATATATCTTTTGTCGCGCAACAGTTCCGCATTGATTTCGTCGGCGGAATACGTCCTTATCCCAAGTTCTTTCACGGCGCGCATAAATTCGCTTTTGCCCGCGCCTATGCCGCCCGTTACCGCAACTTTCATATTACGCCTCGTACCAGCTTTTGCCGCTTGCGACGCCGACCGTAAGGGGGACGCTGAGTTTTACCGCGGTTTCCATGCTTTCTCTCAGGATTTTTTCAACCTTGTCCTTTTCGTTTTCGTCGGCTTCCGCAATAAGTTCGTCGTGAACCTGCAAAAGAAGTTTTGCACTTGTTCCTTCAAGGTTTTTCGCCGTTTTCAGCATTGCGATTTTTATAATGTCGGCGGCGGTACCTTGCAGCGGGAAATTCATTGCGGCGCGCTTGCCGAACTCTCTCACGGCGTAGTTACTTGACGAAAGTTCCGGCATAAGACGTATGCGGTTGAAAAGTGTTCTTACAAAGCCGTGCTCTTTTGCGAATTCGACCTGCCCGTTCATAAACTCTTTGACCTTCGGATAAGTCCTGAAATACCGTTCGATATACTTTTTCGCGTCGGCAACCCTGATCGACAGGTTTTGCGCGAGCCCGAAGTCGCTTATTCCGTAAATTATTCCGAAGTTGACCGCTTTTGCATTGCGGCGCATTTCGTCCGTTACGTCGGCAATATCGACGCCGTAAATCTCCGCAGCGGTCGAGGCGTGAATATCGCGGCTTTCGTTGTACGCCCTGATGAGGTTTTCGTCGCCGCTCATGTGCGCCATAAGACGAAGTTCGATTTGCGAATAGTCGGCGGAAATCAGCACTTTGCCATTTTCCGCGACGAACGCACGGCGGATTTCCTTGCCCTCGACAGTGCGAGTCGGGATATTTTGAAGGTTCGGCTCGGTCGAAGACAGCCTGCCCGTATTCGTCAGAGTCTGCTTGTATTCGGTATGCACGCGCCCGTCGGACGACACCGCCTTTTCAAGCCCCAGCACGTACGTCGACAACAGCTTGGAAATCTGACGGTACCTTAAAATAAGCGGGATAATCGGGTGTTCTTCGTAAAGTTTTTCAAGTACGTCCACGTTGACGGAAAGCCCCGTTTTGTTCTTTTTGGACGGTTTCAGCCCGAGTTTGTCAAACAATATCACCGTGAGTTGTTTCGGCGAATTTATGTTGAAAGTTTCGCCGGCGTACGAGTAAATCTTTGCGGTGAGCGTTTCGATTTCGTCCTCGTATTTTTTCCGAAGTTCTTCCAGAACCCCGACGTCGACTTTCACGCCCGCACATTCCATATCGAACAAAACCCGTTCAAGCGGCAGTTCGATATCGTGATACAGCGACGAAAGATCCTTGCTTTCAAGTTCCTTTTCAAGGTAGTCGCAGATTGCGAAAAACGCCGTAACCGAGTCGCCCGAAACGTTTGCGGCGGCGGCAAGAGTAACGATATCCTTGAAACTTCTTCCGCCGAAAACAAGATAAGCAAGAAGTCCGATATCCTTTGGGGTTGCCGACGTTTCGACGCCGGCGTCCTTGAAAAGATGCAAAAGTTTTTTCAGGTCGGATACGACGCACTCGCTTGTCAGATGCGGCGCGATTTCTTTCAGTACGTCGTCCATCGTCATACCGCCGAAAAGGTCGTAGTTTTGTTTAATCACATAAAGTCTGTCGGCAGAAAACGCAACGTCGACGTCCGCCCCTGCGTTAAGCGCAAACGGCTTTCCTTTGTTGTCGTCAAACAACTTCTTCAAATCGTCGATATTGTCAATTTCAACTGTTGTATATTCGATTTTGACCTGTGAAGTGTAGTTTCCGTCGGGTTTTACTTCTTCGCCAGTAAACGCGAAACGCTTTGTAAGCGACGTGAATTCCAGCGCGATAAGTGCGTTTTTCGCACTTTTTGAAAGCGGATACGAAAACGTAATATCCGACATTCCGATATTTATCGGCACGGCGGTATTTATTGTCGCAAGCGTATAAGAAAGCCGCGCCATATCCTTTCCGTCCCTGATTTTTTCGCCGAGTTTCCCTTTGATTTCGTCGGCGTTAGCAAGGACGTTTTCCATTGTGCCGTAGGTTTTGAGAAGTTCCATCGCGGTCTTTTCGCCGATGCCAGGAATCCCGGGGATATTGTCGGACGCGTCGCCGCGAAGAGCCTTGTAATCGATAATCGCCGACGGCGTTTCGAAGCCGTCTTCAAAAAGCCTTTTCTTGTCGTATCTCACGACTTCGGTGATTCCCCTTTTCGTGAAAAGCACGTTGGTGGTGTCGTCGATAAGTTGCAGGCTGTCGCGGTCGCCCGTGACGATATCCGTAGGACACGAAAATCTTTTTGCAAGCGTGCCGATAATATCGTCCGCCTCGTAGCCTTCAAGTTCCACGATTTTGATCCCAAGGTCGCCGATTAGTTTTTTAAGGACGGGCACTTGTTTCACAAGTTCTTCGGGCATAGGTTTTCTGGTCGCCTTGTAGCCCGAATACATATTATGTCTGAACGTCGGCGCTTTCAGGTCAAACGCAGCCGCGATATGCGTCGGTTTTTCTTCCTTGATAAGCCGCGCGAGCATGGACACGAATCCGAAGATCGCGCCCGTGGGGTTTCCTTTGCTGTCGGTAAGACCGGGGAGCGCGTAATACGCGCGGTGCAAAAGGCTGTTGCTGTCGAGAAGTAAAAGTTTTTCCATTATTTATTAAGACGTTTCGGCGAGTGATAGCACTTATAAAACGCTATGAATATTTCCTTTAATTCGTTTTTGATACCCCTGTCGTTTTTGATGACCTCGTCTATGCCGCCTTTAATGCCCTTTGCGGCTTTTTTCGCGGCGGAGAAAACGGCGTCGTAAAACTCGTCGATATCGTAAAAGCGGAAGCGGTCGACGTTAAAATACACGGCGAAAACTTCCAGAAAGTTTTCAAACACCTGCAAGTCCGAAGACTTTGACGACAGTTTAAGCATATCGCGCAGCGTGTCGATTACGTCCTCGATATTCGCGTCCTGCGACTTATGCACTTTAAGTTTCGCAAGTGTGACGACTTCTTCGATGGCTTTTCTGTCGATGCCGTGCATGAAGTCGGAAAACGCCTGATCGTCGACGGCGCGCACGCAGAATCTGAAACTCGGCAAGCCCAGAATTGTGCGCTTTGCCTCGTAATAGCCCATTTCCTTGAATCTGTCGATATTTTCTTTCGTGAAGTTTACGGCGTAATCGAGCTTTTCGCTGGGGGTAAACACCAGAAGTTTCGCGCCCTTTAAGTCGACGTCGCGGTACGCGCGGTATTTTTTGATATTCGTGCGGATTGCGACGATTTCGTCGTAGCCTTTATCGACCAGCATTTTCACGGGCATATTGTCGTAAACGCCGCCGTCGATGAACCACTTGTTTTCATTGCCTTCGATTTTTTGCCATTTGAACGCGGGGTACGCCGACGACGCCATTACGTAATCGTAAATCTGCCCTTTGGGGATATCTTCTTTCATCATGTAATGCGGCGCGAAATCGGGCACGGAATAGGTCACAAGTCCGAAGTCTTTATTACTTTTTCTGATTGCCTTTTCGTCGATATATTGTTTCAGAAAGGCGCGCATTTTGTCCGCCGTCGTATCGACGAACACGCCAAGGTTTCTTAAAAGCTTCCCGATGTTGCCGATAAGCTGCGCGTTGAATTGTCCCTGCGTCAGTTCCTTTATCGACAGTTCGTCCATATCAAGGACGTTCTGCATATTGATATTGTCCCAAAGTTCCAGGGTTTTTTCCCAGTCGCCGGCGCAGAACATAGCAGCGTTGATCGCGCCGATACTCGTGCCGACGTAGCCGTCAAAATCGGCAAGCCCCATTTCGCGCAGAGCCGTCATAACGCCGATGTGATACGCGCCTTTTACGCCGCCGCCTTCCAGTGCAAGACCTTTCATAAAACACCTCTGATAGTTCTTATACACATTATTATAACTATCATAAAGCGCGCTTGTCAAGAATGAAAAAGAAAACCGCCGTAAATACGGCGGTTGCAAAGTTTAATCGTTGTTTATTCTCCTCGAAGCAGTTTGTACAACTCCTGCGAGTGAACGAGATTTGAATTGTGTTTTACGGGCGTTTTGCTTTCGTCGGTGTATCCGTAAAACGTCACGGGTTTCAAATTACCCACAATAATTGCTGCGCCGGGACTGATTTCCGCAACAAGTTCGTTGAGTTTGATTTCCGCGTTGTCGAATCCGTTTTCTTCAAGCGCGCCCGTTATGGTTACGCGGTTTTCGTGATTAAGTCCGCTGAACAGCATTCCGCAGTGCATATATCTTACGCCGGAATCTTTGACAAACAGGTGCTCGTAGCGTTTCCCGCTTAACCCTTTTTGGATAACGTCTTTCAGAATCTTGTCGATTGCGTCGTTGTTGGTGATTCCGCCGACAAGGTCAAGGTCGACGTCCTGTTTCCAGTTGTAAATTCTCAGTATTCCCTGAATGTCGAGATTGCAGGTATGCTCTTCGTTGTCGTCGCCGCTGGAAAATCCGACGGACGGGGATGCCGCCTGACCGTATACGCAGTTTTTCATCACGACTCTCTGGTTCTTGTAAGTGCACCAGGAGAAGCAGGTGAATTTACTGCTGTTGCTCATAATCGTGCCTTCGATAAGCGTTTCGGCAAAATCGCCTTTCTTTATCGCCTCTTCCTCGTTGTCGTAGCTGCCGACGCGCATACAGTACATTGCGTTTTCGATGACGCAGTATTGCACGTGCACGTTGCCCTTTGTTTCGACGCCGATACCGACGAAATCTTTGCTTGCAAACGTGTTGCTTTTCGGAAGTTCGGACGACTTAATCTTCACGTTCCTTAAAAGTACGCGTGGCGCGTCTTTTCCCTGGGGACCGTCCATCACGAGTATGTTCGAGCCCATGATGTTCGGCTTGGCGGTCGGATCGTCGTAGTCGCGGTGTTTCCAGTCAATCGTATGCCCGTTGCCGTAAAGACTTGTCGAAAGTCTGAGCGGCGCGTTGCACCATGTCCTGGTTTCTTCGCCCTTTTCGCCCGAAATGCCACTTGTGTCGGCTTCGGTATATCTGATGGAGCGAATGGTAATATCGTTTCTCAGGAACACTTCGTACTTCTTTCCGTCGATTTCTTCGTTGACGGCTTTCGTGAGTTCATCGGCGGTTTCGACGTTGACGCCGTACATCACGGTGAAGTTATATTCCCTTTTGATGCTGTCGCCGGCATACGGGCTGTCCTTTGCCTCGGCAGTGACTTTCACGTTTTTGCGCACGCCTTTTTCAAATTCCGAAAAAGTGATCACACCGTTTTCGTCAATCGTCGCGATATCGCCGTCGCTTACTACCGACCATTTGAAACGACTCAGGTTTTCACTGCCCGTAAGGTCTTCGGGCGCAACGACTTTGATTTGTCTGACCGGCACAAGCCGACCTGTCATTTCTTCGCCCGAATATTCAAAATACATGTTGCCGTAAATGCACTCGTCCGCGATACCTTGCGGGGCGTCTTTTTCCAGCATAAAGTATATGACGGATTTTCTCACGCGAAGATCGATTGAAATTCTTTCTTCACCAAATTCTGCGGTAAACGTGACTTCACCGCTTGAAATCGCAGTGATTAACCCCGTTTTTTCGTCGATTGTCGCAACGTCGGTGTTTGACGAATAATAACGCGCGCCGCTTGCTTTTTCGCCGCTTGCGGCAAATATCGCGTTGAGTTTATACGGGACTTTCCCGACGATAACGGTGCTGTTTTCAATAACGTCGGCGTTTTCAAAAACAATCGAATTTTCGCTTTCGACCTTGCGTAACGTCATCGTTTTTCCGCCCTTTTCAAGGACGGCATAACCCGTTTTTCCGCTGAACACGATTGCGCCGGATTCAAGCGTCGCGTTTTGAGATTTAACGAGCGTGCTTCCTTCCGCGCCTATCGACGAAAGCGAAACGCTGTCGGTATGAACGTATTTCAAAGCCGTCGGGAACACTCCGCCGCGCACCGTAATCTGAACCGTGCGGACGATTTCGGGCGCAACGCGCTTCTCGCTTCCCGACACGAAATCTTTGGATTTAAGTTTCATGGTGACGGTTGCCGTTCCCGCGCCCTGCGGCACGACAACGCCGTTTGCGTCAACCGAAAGAACGTTTTTGTCGCTCGACTCCCAAGTGACGTATTCAAGATCAACGTCGATGGGGTGTGCACACGCTTCAAGGCGGATTATTTCGTCCGTCGTGATGTCGATGCCCGGCGTTTCGCCGAGTTTCACGTCTTTATAAACTATGTAAGCCGACCTTGCGACGTCGCTTTTAATTTCAAAGCGGCACCTGTCGGTTTTGCCGCCGTCGTCGGTTTTTGCGACAACGTCGAACGTGCCCGTCCAGTTTATGGTAACGTTGCTGTTATCGTCGACGGTTGCAATATCGCCTTCGTACTCGGGATCGTACGATACCGAGTTTTCAATGCTCCAATGGACTTTTTTATTCGTTGCTTTTTTGGGAAGGACCAGCGCGGCAAGCTGATATTGCATGCCGGGGCGGTCAAAATACAGCGAAACGTTGTCAACGTCCTGATAAAAATCGGGGTCAACGATTGCAACGCTCGCAACCGTAATGTCGGGCGTGATCAGAACCACGTTTGTAACAAGAACAACAGCCGCAACGATTGCCATAGGAATTATCAGTAATAATCCTATCAGTACTTTTTTCATCGGCGTCTCCTACTTTTTTTCAGCGGCAAAGAACCTTTCGTCTGCCGCAAGGAATATACGAAACGTACAATAATTTCGTTTTGTCATTATAATTATTGATAAAGTTTATTATAGCGTTTGTTAAGTTTTACGAAAAGAAGCACAAGCCCCAGTGCCGCCGCAACGCCCGACACGATGAGCAAAAGCCCCATAATCGACTTTGCGCCGTGTTTGATGGGTATTCCCGCAAACGTGGGCAGGAACCCGCCGATCATCGTAAACAAACCGTACAACACCGCAAACACAAGCCCGAGAGCAAGCGCGATGGCAACGTTTTTGTTTGCCGAGACAAGCTCGCCGTCGCCCATGAAGTTGAACGTGGGCGATTTGGTATCGAACCACATGCAAAGACTTGTCAACGCAATGTTTGAAAACTCCGCGATAAAGAATATCATAACCGCGTCGACTGGCGATACGAACTTCGCGCCGCTTACAGCGATGCAGCAAAGGATAATCGAAAGCGTTGCTACGCCCGAATACAAAAGGAATTTTGCAAGCACCTGCTTCCAGTACGGCAACGGAATAATCTTCGTATGATAAAAGCATCCGCCTTCCCTGCTTATCGCCGTTGACGAGAACGACACGATGACCGTTACGAAAATCGTAATGACCATAAGCGATATGCCGGGCAGAATGTTGTTGCCGACGCTGTTGCTGCCGACAGAACCCGCAAGCGCATTGCAGTAATATACCATAACGGGTGCTGCCGCCGCCATGACGAGATATTGGAAGCTGTAATTGAAACTTCTTAAAATCCCGTAAAAATCACGGCGCATATACGACAGGAACGGCGGAAGGGGATTGTCTGAGGTGCGTTTCGTGAACGAGGCGCGCTGATTTTCGATGCCGTCCAGAATCGTGCTGAAATACCACTTTTTGACGATGAGCATTGCAATAAGTCCGACGCCCGTCGTAAGCAGCAGGACGTAAATAAGGTTAATATACGGGTGACGTCCCAAAAGCATGTTCGCGTAAAGGTTGAACGGGAACGCGCCTGCCGCAAACTTCCCGATTCTGCCCATGACTTCCGGACTGAACAACGCCATATCCTTTTCAATGTAAAAACCGACAAGCGATTTCAGCAGTTGCATGTACGCGACGAATATGCCCACGACCACAAGGATCGTAACGCACAATACGATGCCGTATTTGTTTTTGATAAGGTTGATTAACTTCATCACGGGGATTGCCACGATGTTCGCCAGGAAGAACGGCAGGAAACTGCTTAAAAACGTCGTGAGTATCGCCACGGGATAGAAAACCTCAGGCGGCCTTCCGAGTGCGCCCGCCTTTTGCAGAATAACGCCGTAACATATGTAAAACGGCAGAAGAATCCCCATCGTAATCAAAAAGTTGCTGATGAATACGAATATCGACTTCGCAATGAAAATCTGCGTGCCGTTCACGGGGAATCGCAACAATATTTCGTTGTCGCCGCTGTAATAAAGCGCCTTGATGAGCGTTGCGGTGCAAATGAAAAATTGCAGGATTATCGACGCCATCGACACGATGACGATGTAACTGTCGCGAAGTCCTGGACGCGCGACGAACATTTGCGTGAAAAGCAAAATCAAAAATACGATTATTGCATACATCAGGCCGGACATAATTAAATTGAATATCCATTTCCCGACGTTGCCCGCGCCGATACGCGTGCCGTACCCGAAGCGGGATTTCATATCTATTTTCAAAAGCGCGCGTATGGTAAACCAATCGTCGCGCACCTTCTTCCGATGCTCGGCAAGCGCTTCCTTGTTGATTTTATCAGACATTCCACGCCCTCCTTTCTTCCTCGGTGGACGAGATTTCAAAGAATCGTTTTTCAAGGGTTTCGCGGTTTGCGGGATCGGACAAGTCGATGACGCAGTGCAAAATGCCGTCGTTGATTATCGCGACTCTGTTGCAGACCTTCGCAACCATATCGAGGTTGTGGCTGCTGAAAAATACCGTGTTGCCCTTGCGGACGTGTTCACGCATATAACTTAAAATTTCCGCCGTGGATTGCGGATCGAGACCCATCATCGGCTCGTCCAAAACCCAGAGTTTCGGCTCGTAAATAAGTGCGGCAATGATACAAATCTTCTGCTTCATGCCGTGGCTGTACGACTTGATCTGACGGTCGACGGCAAAACGAAGTCTGAATAAGTCCAGAAACATGTTGAGCCTTTCTTCGCGGTCGGCTTTCGGCACGCGGTAAAGGTCGGCGACGTAGTTTACGTATTCCCTGCCCGTCAGACGTTCGTAAACGCTGTGGTTGTCGGGGACGTAACCCATGCTCATTTTCGCCTGCATAGGCTCTTTCACGATATCGTATCCGCAAATCGTGATTTTGCCTTCTTCAAACGGAAGGATGCCGGTCAGACATTTTATGGTCGTGGATTTGCCCGCGCCGTTCTTGCCCAGAAATCCGAAAACTTCGCCGGGTTTCAGTTCCAGCGACAAATCCTTTACGGAATATACCTCGCTGTTGGCGTACCTTTTTTTAAGGTGGTCGATTTTAAGCATCGGGGGCGCGCCTTCGATGACGGTGTTTTCGTTTGAAAAATCGCCAAGTCTTCCGTGGATTTCCGTGTCGTCGGACGCGCTTACGTCGTCAAGGATTTCGGGTTCGCGCTCGTCAAGAGTTTCAAGTTCTTCCGCCGCGGTGTCTTCCATAATCTGGTCGGGCGTTTCCGCGACTTCATGTTCGTGTTTATTCTTTTTGAATTTCATTTTCATTTTGCACCTTTCTTATTTGTTATATAATGTGCGTAAAGCAACGATATAATCCTTTTCAAAATTATATCGCTTGCATTTTACCATACGCGTTCGGTTTTGACAAACGTTTTCGGTCGTTTATCACATTACAAAAGTATTACAATCAATTAAAAAATACCTTAAAAATTAAAACCCCCGACTGAGCGAGGGTTTTTTGACGATTATGATTTCAATGACTTTTTACTTTTTGAAAGAGAGCTGTACGCTGAACGAATGCTTCACGACGGGATAAATTTTGTATCTCGGTTTAGTGCATGCAACGGCAGGTACGTCGCCGCCTACGCCGCGTTGTTTTCCGTCAAAAGTGACAGTTAAACGTCCGGTTTTTTGCAATAAATGCCTGTGTGTGGTATTTTCCAACTGTTCGATACTATACTCGTTGACGCTTGCTTCAAAGGGTTTTCCGACATATTTGATTTGCAGCGTCGGCTTGTCTTCGCCGCACACTTCAAGCCATCTCATTTCGGTGTGGTTGCTGCATTCCTGCGGGGTGAGATAGCCGTGTTCGAACTCTTCCACCGCGCCTTCGTACACGCCGAGAATCGCTGCGTCGCCACGGTCGCAATAGTTTTCAAACGGACCTTTTCCGTAAAAACGCATCTTGTCGTAGCCTTCGTTGAGTTCGGTCACGAAACCGTATCTCGGCAATCCGTAAGCGCGTCCGCGCACCGACATCTGGACGATAACGTTGCCCACGCCGTCAAATTTATAGGTCGTTTTCAGTCCCAGTCTTGTGCTTATCCAATGCACTTCGACCTTGATCGAGCCGTTTTGTTCCTTGACCTTAATCCTGCCGACTTTCAGGCGTTTCGTGGCTTTTTTGTAATACCACTTGCCCATAATCGCCCTTACGAACGCGGGGACTTGCGGCAAGTAATCGTTGTCGGTTATCGCGCGCCAGAAGTTGGGTTTTACGGGTTCGTGCAGAAGCGGCGCTTTATCTTTCGTGAAGAAGTTGAGCCCGCCCGTTTTCTTGTCGATTGCGGCGTCGAATTCTTCGGTATAAACGCGCACTTCGTCCTTGTTGTTTTCGTAAACGGGTTTAACGGTCATATCGACTGCTTTGCCCTTTTTCGGATTATACAAAATCTGCTCGTACGCGACAATATGCCCCGCCGGCGCAAAGAACGTATCTTCCGCAAGACTGAGTTCCACCACGATCGAAAGTTCGTTTTCGCGGTTTTTGATATATTTTTTAATATTGATTTCGCCCGTGCTGAGCGGCTTGATTTCGGGCAGGTCAAGCTTGACCTTTTCCACGAATTTGCCTTCTCTCAGAATCCTCATCGACAGCTTGAATCTGTCGTCGAGCGGGGTTATTCTGTGGCGGTTTTTAATAATAAGGTTGTCGCCCTTCGTCGAAAAATCGACAAGTTGATATACCTTTTTCACTTCAAACAGCGCGGGTTGCGGGGTTCTGTCGGGCTGAACGATACCGTTGAAGACAAAGTTGCCGTCGTTGGGTACGTCGCCGAAATCGCCGCCCTGCGTCCATTTGACCGTGCCGTCGTTTTCAACCTTTTTGATGCTCTGATCCGCAAAGTCCCAGATAAACCCGCCTGCGAGTCTGTCGTATCTCAAAAATTCTTTCCAGTAATCGTTGAAGTTTCCGAGACTGTTGTTCATCGCGTGCGCGTATTCGCAAAGTACGAAAGGTTTGTCGCGGTAATCCTTGGGCTTAAAGACCTTGCCCGACGGCGACCACAACGCCACGCAGTGAGTATAAGGTTTTTTGCATTCGCCGATGCGTTTCATTTTTTCCTGACGGATGTACATATCGCTCAAAACGTCGGACGAGCGGAAGTCGGTATCGGGATTGTAATGAATGGGGCGCGTTTTGTCGATTTCAAGCGCGGCTTCGCGCATTTTTACGAAGTTTTGGCCGTAGCCCGCCTCGTTTCCGAGCGACCAGAAGATGACCGAGGGATGGTTTTTGTAAGAGTCTACCATGTTACGCATACGGTAAACGACGTGCCCTTCCCAGCGTTTGTCAGAGCCCGGGATTCTGGACGCAAGACCGTGCGTTTCAAGGTTGCATTCGCTCATTACGATGATGCCGTATTTGTCGCAAAGTTCGTAAAAGTCGCGACTGTCGGGATAGTGGCTCGTGCGGATTGCCGTGATGTTGTTTTTGCGGCAAAGGATGATGTCGTTTTCATTGAATTCGCGCGAGACGTATCTGCCGTGTTCGGGATCGAATTCGTGACGGTTTACGCCACGGATTTTCAAAGGTTTGCCGTTAAGCATAATGAACGGACCGCGGTTTGTTTCGGGATTATAGCCCGTGATTTCCACCGTTCTGAAACCGAACATAAGTTTTCTTCTGTCCGCCATCACGGTGTCTTCGCCGTCTTCGTACAAGATATAATCCACTTCGTAAAGATAAGGATTTTCCATTTCCCAAAGCGTTACGTCACGGACTTCTTTCAAAAAGTCGACCTTGTAACTTCCGCCGTTTTTGATTTCGGGAATGACGACAATGTCCTTAAAAACTTCCTGCCTGTCGGCGTCGCGAAGCATCACGACAAGCCTGCCGCCGCTGAAATCGGCGCGTTCCGCACGCATCGAGATTTCCGCGCGAAAGAACATAACACCGTCTTTATTGGTGAATTCCGAATAGTTAAAGATATCGGATATGAATTTCTTCGGACGATATACAAGGAAAACGTCGCGGAAAATACCGCTCATTCTCCACATGTCCTGATCTTCAAGGTAACTGCCCGTCGAGAACTGATAAACCGTCACCGCAAGGCGGTTTACGCCGTCTTTTACGAAGTCGGTAATGTCGTATTCCTGATAGTCGAACGAGTCTTCGCTGTACCCGACAAAGTTGCCGTTGACGTAAACTTCGCCCGCGCTTTCGATACCGCCGAAATTGATAAGAACGTTATCGTCGTCGTTTTTTTGGCACTCGAAATCAAGGACATATAACCCTGCCGGAGCCTCGTCTTCCTTTACGTGCGGAATCTTGCTTTTGATTTTCGTTTCAAGCGCGTGCGGGTAACGGATATTGAGATATTGCGGTCTGCCGTAACCTTCGATCTGCCAGTTGGACGGCACGGTTATTTCGTCAAAATTCGACACGTCGTAGTCCGCCGCATAGTAATTTTCGGGGATATCCGCGATTTTTTTCGCATACTTGAATTTCCATTTGCCGTTAAGCGATACTATTTTTTTGTTGCCTTCGTCGTCGTACGGAAAACCCGCGCCGTTGCGCTTTTCGGCATTCACGTTATAAACGTTTATATCGTTGAACAACTTTTTTTCCATGGTCTTTCTCCTGTAAGTTATATGTCGGCTTTTTATTTATTAAGGATTACGATGCGGCCGCAGTTTGGGCATTCAACAAAGTCGCCGTCTTCTTTCAGTTTTCCGATGCAGTCGTTGGGAAGGTTCATTCCGCAGTAGCAACTTCCGTCGCCGGCGTATTCCACGAATGCCGGGAGTTTTCTTGCCGCCCTGCACCGCTTGTACATCAGAATGAATTTGGGATCTATATTTTTCTCAACCGCTTTCAGTTTTTCCATCACGGGGCGACCTTCGTTTTGCAGTTTGAGTTTCAAGCCTTGATAACTTTGCAGCGCGACTTTGTATTGCTCGTTGAGTTGCACCGCCTGACGGGTAAGATTGTCGCTGTTATCTTTCACCTGATCGATACGGGCGGACACTCTTTGCAGTTCCCTCAGCAGTTTGTTGACGTCTTCGGAAAGCCCCGCAAGAACCTTTTCGTAATATTCGATTTCCTGTTCGTCCTGAACGTCGGAGATGGAGTCCGCGATTTCTTTCACTTCGGATTCGTACTTACCGACGTTTGCCGCAAGTTTTTCGGCGTTCAGATTAAGTTCGTCCGCTTCGCTCTGGAATTTTGCCATATTGTCGCCCGCGGTCTTGATTTTTGCGTTCAGGGCGCTTGCCTTTTCTTTTTCGGTACTGTTGTTGAGTTCTCTTTCAATTTTCACAAGTTCCGAATCGATTTTCTGGTATTCGAGCATACTGTCAAATTTCATATATACACCTCGCGGAAATCAGCCGTTAAAGGGATTTCCTTCATAATATTTTACAATTTTGATTATGTCAAAGTGACACTTTAATATGTCATTAAGAACGTCATTAAAACACATTTCGCTTGCATAATGTCCTACGGACATTAAAGCGTAATTCGTTTCCTTTGCTTCCAGCAGGATATGATGCTTAAACTCGCCGGAAATATACAAATCCGCGCCGACTTCTCTTGCACGGGAGAAACATTCGTCGTCGCCGCCCGCGCCGTTTATCATCGCGACTTTTTTAATCTTCTTGTTTTCGTCACCGACCGTGAAAATCGTGTCATCGCACAAAAGTTTTTTGACTTTTTCCTTAATTTCCGAAAATTTCATATCGACGTCGCCTTGCGCGCCGAATCCGTTATCGAACAGCGTCGTTACGTTTTTCGCGCCGATTGCTTTCAGCGTGCGCACCGCCATATTGTCGTGAAAACCGTCAATATTCGTGTGGGCGGCGTAAATCGCCGTGCCCGACACGTAAGCCGACGCAATTACGTCGCATTTATAATCTTTCGTCAAAAAACTCTTTCTCGGCGTAAAGATTATCGGGTGATGCGAAATAATAAGGTTGCAACCGTTGTTCTCGGCTTCTTTAAGCGCGCCGTACGTCGCGTCAACCGTCAGAAGCACGCCCGTGCATTCTTTCTCGTCGTTTCCGACAATAAGCCCGGGGTTATCGTATGGCAACGCCGTGTCAAGCGGCGCGACTCTTTCGATTTCAGCGATTATTTCTTTGATTTTCATATTCTTCGATCTCTCTCGTTTCGGCAAGGATTTTTCTAAGCGGTTCGCCTTTCGCGCGGGACGCAAGCATTTTCAGAACCTTTTTACGCATTCCGATAAATTCCGCAAGGTCTTCCGTTTCGTCCTTTCCGAAATAGGTTTCAAACGGCGTATAGCGCGTATATCCGATTCCTTCCGCGACGATGACGGGATAAAACTTGTTGCCGCTTTTCACGACGCCGTCCTTTTTTACGAAAAATCCGTTTTCCTGCAAAAAGGCTCTCAGAACGTCAGCGTGCTGATGCGGGACGAGAATATACTTCTCGTATCGCTTGTCCGAGTCGCTTAAAATTTTCACGATTTCGTGCGCGCCCATACCGGCAATAACGATGGTATCGACGTCTTTGTCTTTCACGGGATTAAGCCCGTCGCCGACAAGGCAAATCACGTCGTCTTCCTGCAAAAGTTCCTTTGAAAGCGTCCGCGCCTTCATCAGACATTCCGCGCTGATATCGACGGCATAAACTGGGTTTTTTGTGATTTGCACGGCGGAATTTGCGATTTTGCCGTGGTCGCAGCCGATATCCGCAACCTTATCGCCAAGTTCCAGCTCCTTCACGACGGCACTTAATCTTTCGTCAAGCGTCAACATTTTTAGGTATAATCTTTCAGCTTTTTGATGCGGTTCGGGTGGCGCAGTTTTCTTAAAGCCTTCGCTTCGATCTGGCGGATACGTTCACGCGTTACGTTGAACTCTTTTCCGACTTCTTCAAGCGTTCTCGGGTGGCTGTCGTCGATGCCGTAACGAAGTCTTAACACCTTTTCTTCGCGCGGGGTAAGCGTGCTTAAAACGCTTATAAGCTGTTCGCGCAGCATGTTCGCTTCCGCGACTTCCGCGGGGGCTGCGGCGTTGCTGTCTTCGATAAAATCGCCGAGATGGCTGTCTTCTTCCTCACCGATAGGCGTTTCGAGCGACACGGGATCCTGTGCTATTTTTTGGATTTCGCGCACGCGCTCGGGCGTGGAGCCGATAAACTCCGCAATTTCTTCGGGGCTGGGTTCACGGCCGAGTTTTTGCAAAAGCTGACGCGTCGCGCGCACCTGCTTGTTTATGGTTTCGACCATATGCACGGGGATACGAATCGTCCTTGCCTGGTCGGCGATCGCGCGGGTAATTGATTGTCTTATCCACCACGTCGCGTAGGTCGAGAATTTGAACCCCTTTCTGTAATCGAATTTTTCGACGGCTTTCATAAGCCCGAGGTTGCCTTCCTGAATAAGGTCAAGGAACTGCATACCCCTGCCGACGTAACGCTTTGCAATCGACACGACAAGACGAAGGTTGGCTTCGCTTAATATGCGTTTTGCTTCCTCGTCGCCTTCTTCCATGCGTTTTGCAAGTTCGACCTCGCGTTCGGCGGACAAAAGCGGCACGCGGCCGATGTCTTTCAGATACATTTTGACGGAGTCGTCAAGACTGCCTTCCGCCATAATCTTGTCAAAGTTATCTTCGGTTTCCCCAACCTGAACGACGGCTTCGATTGCCTTAAAGACGTCCTCCATTTCGTCTGCGGTTGCGTCAATCTTTTCAAGCCTTGACATTATTTCTTCCTGAGTTAAAGAGCCTTTCTTTTTGCCTTCTTCAATCAGTTTGTCGGTTTCGGCCTTTAATAAGGCTTCCCTGTTTTCCATTAAGACCTCCTTATGTATGCAAGTTCTTTTACGGTAAAAATATTTATCGCAAGCGAGTTGCGTTTTTTCTTATTTAAGTGATTTCAACATGTTCTGATAAACCGAAAGGTCGGTGAAAATCCGACGTCTTTCGGACGCGTCGGGGCATGCGTCGAAACTTTGCGAAAGCGTTTTGATGCGGTAGTTGACGTAGTTTAAGTTTAAGAGTTTCACGCTGTCGCGGTAATACTTTATGAGTTTGGTTTCGTCGTGGAATTCTTTCACGGAATTTAATACGTTTGCGACTTCCTCGTCCTGCGACAAAGAATACAGCATGTGCGCCTGCGGTTTTTCGCCGGCTTCCGTTTTTTCTTTGACGTAGTCGTACACGAGTTTATGCACTTCGTTGTCACCGAACACGTCGCGGGATACGACGTCCATGGGCTTTGCGTATTCTTCGCCCGACGCCATTTTGTTCAGGACGAACCGCGCCGCTTCCAGACTTACCGGCAGTTCGCTCTTTTGGATTTGCGGCTCCGAAAACACGACTTCGGAAATTTCGTTCACAAGTCCGTCGCGCAATATATTCATCGCAACACGGCTTTTATCGTGCACAATTTCAAGGTAAACGTCGCGTCCTGTCGTTTCGGGCAATGTCTTTATGAAAGCAAGGGCCTCGTTGACGTACTTTGCGCGCCCCGTATTCGTTGACAGATCGTTGTCCTTTTCAATGACGGAAAGCACGAACTCGACGTAAGGAACGGCGTTGTCCAGAAGTTTTTCAAAACCGGCGTGACCGTACTTTTTGACGTAATCGTCGGGGTCCATTCCGTTTTCGGGGATTGACACGACTTTAAGATTCAGCCCTTCCTTATTAAGGATTTCAAGGTTTCTGACGGTTGCATGCTGTCCAGCAGCGTCGCCGTCATAACACACGCAGACGTTTTCTGACAACGTGCGAAGTGCGCGCGCCTGCTCGGGCGTGAACGCCGTACCCATTCCCGCAATGGCGTTGTTGAAGCCGTACTTTGCAAGGGAAATGACGTCCATATAACCTTCGACGACGATTACTCTGTCGATGGCAACCTTTTGTTTTTCCTTTTTCACAAAGTTCGCGGCGTACAGAACCTTGCCTTTTTCAAAGACTTTCGTGTTGCGGTAATTCACGTACTTCCCGCCCGAAAACTCTTTCGTGACGGCTCGTCCGCTGAATGCGACGACTCTGCCGCGCATATCGAAAATCGGCACGATCATTCTGCCTTGCAGCGCGTCGAAAACTCTTTTGGATTTGTCGCTTTGCCACGCTACGCCGCAGTCGAGCATTTCGGCTTCGGAAAACCCCTGTTCTTTCAGGTACTTTATTACGCCGTCGTAACTTGGCGAAAAGCCGAGCCCGAACCTTGTCATAAGATTTTTATCGACGCCGCGTTTTTCAAGGTACGTCCGCGCGTCTTTCCCCTCGTCGCTCATAAGGGATTTGTAATAAAATTTGGCGGCGAGAGTCAGGATTTCATACAATCTGTCGCGTTTTTGTCTGGATTCCGCATTACTTTGAAAACCGACGGGCGTGGGGACTTGCATACCCGCGCGCTCCGCAAGAAAGGCAACCGCTTCCGGGAAAGTCATGCCTTCCATCTTCATTATAAAGGTGATGACGTCGCCCGATTCTCCGCAGCCGAAGCAATGATAAAACTGTCCGTCTTCGTTGACGCACATCGACGCGGTTTTTTCATGGTGAAACGGACAGCAACACCAGAATTTGCCGCCCTTTTGCTGCAACTGCACGTACCGCGAGATAACTTCGACTATGTTGTTTTTTTCCTTTAATTCCTGTAACCAGTCCAAAGGATAGCCTTCTTTCTGAAACATATAACCTCAAACGCTCAAAACGTTTACAATTTATTATTCGTCAAAAAATCGATAATTCCTAAAACTCGCGCGATTTTTCTTGCCAGCCTTTCGGAATATAGATGTCCGAGAAAACTTTGACGGCGTAGCGGTCGCTCATTGCGGCGATATAATCGCACACGACGGTCTGCACGCCGTATTCCGACAACAGATTTTTGTAAAGGTCGGGAAGTTCGTCGGGGTTTTTTACGAAATAATCGAAAAGGCTTTCGATAAGTCGTTTTGCTTTCACTTCTTCATACTTCGCTTCCGACTGAGTATAAAGGTTTGCGAACATATAAGAGCGCAGCCCGTCAAGCGCACGCTCGAACTCGTCCGACAGCGTGATATACGGTTTGCCCGCGCTGTTCTCGACGAGATTATATACAAGATTGTTGATTCTGTCGCGGTGGGTGCGACCGAGAACGCTTATACATTCTTCGGGCAGACTTTCTTCCGCGATAAGCCCGGCGCGTATGCCGTCGTCGATATCGTGATTGACGTAGGCGATGCGGTCGGCGTATCCCACGACTTTCCCTTCCAGCGTTTTCGGATTGCCGTCGATGCGGTGTTCCCTGATTCCGTCCAGCACTTCAGCCGTGAGATTGAGTTTTTCCAACACTTCGCAGACGCGTACGCTTTGTTCGTTGTGCGAAAAATGCCCGTTCGTCAACTCGTTCAGGGTGCGCTCGCCTGCGTGACCGAACGGGGTATGCCCGAGGTCGTGTCCCATTGCGATCGCTTCGATAAGGTCTTCGTTGAGCCTTATCGCGCGCCCGACCGTCCTTGCGATTTGCGACACTTCGAGGGTGTGAGTAAGACGCGTTCTGTAATGATCGCCTTCGGGCGACAGGAAAACCTGCGTCTTGTGTTTCAGCCGCCTGAACGCTTTGCAGTGAATGATTCTGTCGCGGTCGCGCTGAAACTCCGTGCGGATTTTGCATTCTTCGACAGGAGTAACCCTTCCCGCCGTGTCGCGACTTTTGAACGCGTAGGGGCTAAGGTATTTGTCCTCGATTTCGTACGTTACGTCCTTAATGCCGTTGCTCATTGTTTTTTCTTTGGTTGAACTTTGTGTTTTTCGCCGTTTTCGTCAACGATATAGGTGTTGTCGAGTTGCGCTTTCAACGACGCCTTTACGCTGTCGATATACTCGCGGCGAATTGCGGCTTGCTCGGCTTTTTCTTCGTCGGTAAGCCCTTCGATTTTGGATTTTTTTGCCAGATAATTCAGCCTTTCGATGTCAATCATTTGTTGTACCTTTCAATGATTTCTGCATTTTGTTTAAGGAGTTTCGCCTTTTCCGCGACGCTTTCTGCGGCGTCGACGATAAGCAGAAATTCCTTGTCGTACTCTTCCTTGTCTTCCTTGACTCTTTCAAGCGCAAGAAGTTTTGCGTTGATGTCGGACAAGCCTTCGTACAGTTCGTAATAACCTTGTATTTGCTTTTCGGTGTACGTCGTCAGCGCGTGGTCGGCAACCGCCGTAACCTTAATCGAAAACTTCAAAACTTCTCTTTTCGACTTTTCCTTGTCGCGACTTTCGTAAAGCGCGCGCACCTGTTTTGCGACGTACTCGGTTTCTTCCGCAAGGCTGTTGACGTAGCCTTGTTTCTTCCTTCTGTTGACGGTTTTGATAAGCGGAATTCCGACGATAATCGACAGACCGAACGCGCAGTACGTTGCGATAAGTTTGATTAAATCGTCGTCCGAAAACTTGACTTCCGTGTTCGTTTCGTTCGCCGCGCCGTCCGCCGCATACGCAACGCCCGACGTCGAAAACGCAATAAGCAACGTTAACAGTAAAAATATGATAATTAAAGTGCGTTTTTTCATTGTTTGTTATCTCCGACAACCTTTACGGCAAGTTTATTCGTCGTGACGGCAACGCCGTTTTCTTTCAAAGATTTGACAATTTCTTCGTTCAGAATGAAAAGCGCGTCCCAGTAATACTCGGTAGGCACCCAGCAGCGAAGAGTGATTAAAATCGCGCTGTCGGTGTAGTCTTCAACGACCACGCTCGGCCCGGGCGACGACAAAATCTCATTCCTGCCGCGGGCGACGTCAAGCATAATCTTTCTGACCTTTTCGACGTCCTCGTCGTATGAAAAGCGCAGTCTGCAAACAACCCTTCTCGTCGGATTCGTGCTGTAATTCACCACGCCGCTGCCGATAAGCGAGGAGTTGGGCAAAGTGATTATCTGATTGTCGTAGGTCACAAGTTTCGTGTTGAAAAACCCGATTGATTTCACCGTGCCTTCAACGCCGTTTACCGCAACGTAATCGCCCACGACGAAAGGCTTGCTTCCGAGAATAATAAATCCGTTTGCAAGGTTGCTTAAACTGTCTTTGAGCGCAAGGGATATCGCAAGCCCGGCAGCCGAAATAAGCGCGACGAAACTCGCCGTCGAAATCCCCGCCGATTTGCCCGTCAGCAGTAATAAGCCGAAATAAAGCAAAACGCCCACGACCGACAATACGAAGCTTGAAATGGTTTTGTCGATGTGCGCGCGCACCGAAAGTTTGTTCACGATAAGCAGTATGAGCTTCACCGCAAGCAACCCGAAAATAAACACGGCGACGGTACGCGCAATCGTCATCCCGTCCCCCGTAAAGAATTCGATTAAGATTTTTTCAAATTCAGCCATAGTACCTTCTCGTTACTTCCACATTTTCTGGAAAATGCCGAAGATAAGTTTATCCGTTTTCTTTTGCGTCAAGTTGCTTTGTCCCGTAACCGCCGCGTGTATCGACTTTTCGGTAAGTTGCGGCACAAGCGCGGTAAGGATATTGAACTCGATACTTTTTTCGTTTGAGGCAAGCGCGAAATATGCGTCGCCGTCAAAGTTCGTATGCGAGGGGGAAATTGCCCGCGCAAGCCCGTCGTGTGCAAGGTCGGCAAGGCGGTTTGCCTGAACTTTCGTGATTTTCGCGTTAGTCAAGACGCAACCTATCGTTGTGTTTGCGCCGTGTTGTCCGACCGCGCCCGCCGTGAAAACTTTCAGACTGTCCAGGAAACTTCCGTCGGGAGATTTGATACCTGCAATGATTTTGCCGTTGTCCACGACGTCACCCAATGCGTTCACGACCGATATAACCGCGACTTCCGCGCCGTTGATCGTCACGCTTGCAACGCCGAGCCCCGCCTTTGCGGCACATTCCATTCCGAGGAGTTTGCCGACAGTCGCGCCAGTCCCCGCACCGATATTACCGGAAGAAAAATCGTTTTCTTTGGCGTTTTTCGCGGCACTGTATCCCGCCGCCTTATCGGGAAACGCAAAGTTTTTGTATTCAAGGTCAAAAATCGACGCACCGACGACAATGGGCACGACTTGTTTTCCGACCTTAAAGCCTTTGCCCTGTTCCGAAAGATACTGCATAACGCCGCATGACGCTTCCAGCCCGAACGCACTGCCTCCGGACAGCACGACCGCATTTACCTTTTCGACGGTTTTTTCGGGCGAAAGCAGGTCGGTTTCGCGCGTTGCGGGCGCTGCGCCGCGGACGCTGACGCCGCCGACTGCGCCGTCTTCACAAATAATCGCGGTAACTCCCGTTCCGTTTGTTTCGTCGGTGAAATGACCGATTTTGAACTTATCAAGCATACTTCTTATTTGATTTTCAAAGCGGTTTCAAACGCTTCCTTCGTTGCGCTTGCGATACGTCCCGTCTTATCGGCGTCGCCGATGACGTAAATCCTTTCAAACATATCTTTCGCGTCTTTGTAAAGTTTGTTGTCGCTTCTTACGCCCAGACTGATAACGACGTTGTCGCAAGGAATTTCGCTTCTGTTTTTGGTTTTCGTATCCTCGACGACCACGCCTTTTTCGTTGATTTCGACAAGCATCTTGCCGGTAACGAATCTGGTGTCGTACTTTGAAAGTTTTTGCATTGCGTCGTCAACGTGCTGGAACCACATGCCGGGCGCGATTTGGTTTTTACCCTCGACCACGGTAACGTGATTGCCGTCTTTGCACAGATATTCCGACGTTTCGAGCCCCGTCATACCGCTGCCGGCGACGACGACCTGTTTGTTTTCAAGCTTGACCGCGCCCGACAAAATCTCGGTTGACGTGCAAACGTTATTGTTGTCGATGCCTTTTATGGACTTCGGCTTAATCGCCACGCCGCCCGTTGCGATAACGACTGCGTAAGGATTCATCTCTTTCAGCATTTCGACGGTCGCTTCCGTATTGAATTTAATATTCACGCCGAGTTTTGTTACCGAAGTCATAAGGTCTTCCGTTGCCCACGCGATTTTGTCTTTGCCGGGACCTTTGTCCGCAAGGTTGAGCTGTCCGCCCGCAACCGCTTCTTTTTCGACAATCGTGACGTTGAAGCCGCGCCTTAACAAAACTTCCGCGCACATAAGCCCCGCTACGCCCGCGCCGACTATTACGACCAGTCTGCCGTTTCCGACCTTTTCGGTGATTTTGTCCATTTCGCCCTCGTGCCCGAGATACGGATTGAGCGAACACAACGTATGACTGCCGTGGAATGCCTGTTCTTCCATGCTCTGAATGCAATATAAGCAGCAGATGCAACGGCGGATATCTTCGGGATGTCCCGACGCGCACTTGTTGACGAAATACGGATCGGCAATATGCGGACGACCGAGACTGATTAAGTCCTGCGTGCCTTCTTCAAGTTGCTGTTCCGCCTGTTCGGGAGTGCGGATAAGGTTTGCGGCAAGCACGGGAATCTTGACGTTCTTCTTGACTGCTGCCGCCATATATTTTCTCCAACCGACGGGGAAAGACGTGGGTTCAAGCCAGTAGTTGAAAGTGTCGTAACCCGCCGACGATACGTCGATTGCGTCGACTCCCGCCGCTTCGAGGCGTTTTGCCATTTCCACGCCTTCTTTCAGGTCGTATCCGACGCCGGGCTTTCCGATATAGGAATAGCACTCGTCCACGGTGAGCCTGACAAGAACGGGATAACCCGGGCAACGCTCCTTGATACCCTTCACGATATTCAGCAAAAAGCGCATGCGGTTTTCAAGGCTTCCGCCGTATTCGTCGGTGCGACGGTTGGTGTACGGGCTTAAAAATTGCTGGATAAGATAGCCGTGCGACGCGTGCAGTTCAACGGCGTCGACGCCCGCTTTTTGCAACCTTTCAGCAGCGTCGATAAAGTCCTTTTCAAGGTTGACGATTTGTTTATGCGAAAAAGCTTTCATCTTGCTGTCGGCAAACTTCGCGCGCTCCGTAACGGACGGGGCATAAACCTTCGGACACCAGTGCTTTTCCAGAAGTTTCGGCCCGACTTTCGGCACGACTTTGAAAATAAGCTTTTTGACGCATTTGATATTCTGGAACGGGATAAGAAGAGGAATCGTGCCGATGCAAAGCCCGAGATTCTGACGTCCGGGGTGATGAAGTTGCACCGCAAGTTTTCCGCCCGCCTCGTGTATGCGATCGGCGAATTTACGCATAGGTTCGATATGCGAATCTTTGCTCATCGAAAGTTGCGCGAACGCCGCCGCGCCGTGAAAATCGTTGACGCGCGTGATTTCCGTGATGATAAGAGCGGTGCCGCCCTTTGCGCGTTCAACGTAATAGTTCATAAGTTGCTCCGTGGGTTTACCGTCGAAGTCGCCCATACCGATAAGCATCGGTGCCATGACCACGCGGTTTTTGAGCTGCATGTTGCCGATTTTAATGGGGCTTAACAACATTTCGTATGCCATAATCTCTCCTTAATGTTTGAATAAATTTCAAAGTGAATAATATTATAGCACATATTAAGTAATATTACAAGGAAATTTTATCCGCATTTGTTTTTTTGCGCCGTCTTCTTCTTAAATGCTTTTCCCGCATTTGACAAAACGGCGGCAAAGTTGTATAATATATTTGATTTGATAATCGCAAAAACCCGCATTTATCATATCATTTTCAAAACTAAACTTCTTTTTCGGTGATATTATGACAAAACGCGAACAAGCAATGCAAAACTTCAAAAACGGATACAACTGCGCGCAAGCGGTTCTTCTTGCGTTTTCCGACGAACTTGAAATCGACGAAAAAACGCTTGCTCTCATATCGTCGTCGTTCGGCGGCGGCATGGGCAGAATGCGCGAAGTCTGCGGCGCGGTCAGCGGTATGTTTATGGTCGCGGGGCTTAAATACGGTTACTCCGATCCTTCGGCAAAACAGGAAAAGGCGGAACTTTACGCACTTGTCCAGAATCTTGCGGCAGGTTTCAAGGAAAAAAACGGAAGCATTATCTGCAAGGAACTTCTGGGCGTTTCGGACACTTCCCCCACGCCCGAACCGCGCACCGCCGCTTATTATAAAAAGCGCCCTTGTGTCGAACTTGTCGGCGACGCGGCGGAACTTCTTGAAAATTTGTCCGGAAAATAAATAATTTTCCCCCTTAAAACTGTTTACAAAATCAAAATTGTGTGGTAATATAATCTTCGCTATGGACGTTTAACTCAGCTGGTAGAGTGTCTTCTTGACGTGGAGAAAGTCAGCGGTTCGAGTCCGTTAACGTCCACCAAAATAACGCAATCAAACGATTGCGTTATTTTTTTGTCCGTCAACGTCCTCTGCGCAAATAAATTTGCGCGGGCTGTCGCCCTGAACCGCTACGCGCTGACGCTCCACTTTGCGAGTAAACTCGCCCGTTCCGCTATTAAACGAGTCCGTTAACGTCCACCAACAAAAACGCACAACCGATTTGGTTGTGCGTTTTTTGTTTGTGACTTACGGGGTAGAGAACCCAACCATAGGTTGGCGTTCGGAAAACGCTTGCGTTTTCTTGCGTTATGCAGCGTGTCTATCTTAGCAGTCACTTTGTGTCGTTTCGCAATATATCTCAAAACTGCCCTATGCCGAGCAGCCCCGTTAACGTCACCTTTTGTCCGTCAACGTCCTCTGCGCAAATAAATTTGCGCGAACTTTCGTCGTATGCTTCGTTTTTGACCAACCGATTGTCGCAAGCGGCAGTCGGTTGTCTTATGCTCGCATACTCCTTTTCCCCGCGAGTACACAGTATCCCGCGGGGAAAAGGCGCACACAAGCATAAGAGTGAGCATTGTCTCCCCGACAATGCGATTTCAAAAGTGCAGTGTGCGCCGCTAATTATCTTAAATCGCTTTCTATTGATGCCGACAGATAATAATTTTCCATGATCCTTGCTTTATCTGCTCAAAACAATGCTTTAACGCGTTGTTTTGTGTGTTGCGACGCGGTTTGTATTTTTTGAATTTTTACAAAAAGCGGCGCAGCTCTTTGACGTTGGCATCGTAAAGTTTGATAAGTTCGCCGGCAAAAGGCGTGTCTTCTTCACGATAAAGATGCGAAGTTTTAACGACGTCGTTAATGCCCATGTTGTTGCCTTCGATAAGCATTTCGGCAATGTTCGTCGTGGACTTGTCAAGTCCCGATTTCATCTTTACGGCGGCTTTCATCATTGCCCTTTCCATTTTGTTGGGATACGTACCGTCTTTTGCGGACGGCTCGTCCCCGAGTTCTTTGGACGCCCTGTCGGACAAATCCATAATCTTGACTTTTTGTTTCCAGATGGTTTCGCGCAGTTTCGTGTCCTTGACGTTTTCCCAGATGTTGTCGATTGCGTCAACGCCGACGTTGCAGTTTTTTATTACTTCTTTCAAAAGATTCATATTTGCCTCCTTATCGGAGTTTGTGCAAAGCCGGAAAACTTATGCGAAAAAATGCCACCGCATTACACGGTGGCAGATTTCGGTTGTTTTGATTGTTACGCGTCGATGTCGGAAATGAACTTTTGCAGCGTTTCCTGCGCGTTGCCGAGATACAGATACACGCCGCTGTCGCGAGTGTACAAGGGGTTGTCAACGCCGGCGTAACCGGGTTTAAGGTCGTAGTTGAAGATAAAGATATTTTTGCAATCCGCAACGTCAAGTACGGGCATTCCGTAAATCGGCGTGCCTTCCGCAGTGTTTGCGGCAGGATTCAGAACGTCGTTCGCGCCGATTACTATCGTTGCGTCCGCCGTCTTGAACTCGGGGTTGATGTCGTCCATTTCGTACAAATCTTCGTAGTCAACGTCCGCCTCGCAGAGCAATACGTTCATGTGCCCGGGCATACGTCCCGCAACGGGATGAATTGCGTATTTCACTTTCGTTCCGTTTGCCGTAAGTTTATCCGCAAGTTGTTTTACAAGGTGCTGCGCCTGCGCGATAGCCATTCCGTATCCGGGAACGATGATGACTTCTTTCGCGTCACGCAAAAGTTTTGCGGGGTTTTCAACCTTTTCAGCGGGTTTTTCTTCCGCCTTTACTGCAACGGTCGCAGGTTTTTCTTCTTCCGCCTTTTCAAGCGTTATTTCCGACGGTTTGTCCATGTCGGCGATAAACTTTTGAAGGGTATCCTGTGCGTTTCCGAGATACAGGTGAACGCCCTTTTCGCGTGAATACAAGGGGTTGTCAACGCCGGCGTAACCGGGTTTTAAGTCGTAGTTGAAGATGAAGATGTTTTTGCAATCCGCAACGTCAAGTACGGGCATTCCGTAAATCGGCGTGCCTTCCGCAGTGTTTGCGGCAGGATTCAGAACGTCGTTCGCGCCGATTACTATCGTTGCGTCCGCCGTCTTGAACTCGGGGTTGATGTCGTCCATTTCGTACAAATCTTCGTAGTCGACGTCCGCCTCGCAAAGCAATACGTTCATGTGCCCGGGCATACGTCCCGCAACGGGGTGAATTGCATATTTCACTTTCGTGCCGCCCGCAGCGAGCTTATCCGCAAGTTGTTTTACAAGATGCTGTGCCTGCGCGATAGCCATGCCGTATCCGGGAACGATAATGACTTCTTTTGCGCCGTTAAGGCTTGCAGCGTAGTTGGTTTCGGTCTTGACTTCGACAGGTTTTGCCTCCGTCTTTTCGGTCTTGACTTCCGTCGTGGTTTCAACGGGTTTGTCCATATCTGCGATAAACTTTTGCAGAGTTTCCTGTGCGTTGCCGAGATACAGATGCACGCCGTTTTCGCGGGTATAAATGGGGTTATCTACGCCCGCATAGCCGGGTTTTAAGTCATAGTTGAAGATAAAGATGTTTTTGCAATCCGCAACGTCAAGTACGGGCATTCCGTAAATCGGCGTGCCTTCCGCAGTGTTTGCTGCGGGGTTCAGAACGTCGTTTGCGCCGATGACTATCGTTGCGTCCGCCGTCTTGAATTCGGGGTTGATATCGTCCATTTCAAACAAGTCTTCGTACTCCACGTTGGCTTCGCACAAAAGAACGTTCATATGCCCCGGCATACGTCCCGCGACGGGGTGGATTGCGTATTTTACTTTCGTTCCGTTTGCCGTGAGTTTATCCGCAAGTTGCTTTACAAGGTGTTGCGCCTGCGCGATAGCCATGCCGTATCCGGGAACGATAATGACTTCTTTCGCGTTGTTCAAAGTTGCGGCATAGTTGATTTCCGTCTTGACAACGGGTTTTTCTTCCGCCTTGATTTCCTTTTTCACTTCGGAGGGTTTCGCTTCCGCCTTGACTTCGACCTTTTCGGGGGCGGTTTTTTGAGCATTGTCGTTGGACGACGTGCCGCCGAGAAGGATTGCGCCGAGTTTTCTGTTCATCGCCTTGCACATGATTTGCGTCAGCAGAAGTCCCGACGCGCCGACGATACCGCCGACCGCAACGAGCAACAAGTCGTTGATTGCAAGACCTGCGATTGCGCCGGCAACACCCGAAAGGCTGTTAAGCAGCGAAATCGTAATGGGCATATCCGCGCCGCCTACGCGAATCGCGAAAATGTATCCGAAGAATCCCGAAATGACGAACAGCAATGCGATCATAATCCCGCAAAACGCTTTCAGGTCGATACCGAGAGCAATTTTGCCGCTGCCCGAAAGAGCCGCGATTGCCGCAAAAACAACGATAAGCGCAAGCGTCAGGCAAAGGCTGCCGACGGTCATCGCCTGATGTCCTTTGTAAACGACGGGTTTTTGCGGAAGAATCTTGTGAAGTTTGCCGGCTGCGACAAGGCTGCCGATAAGGGTAATCATACCGACCGCAAACGCAAGAACCGACGTCGTTGTCGAGAACGCGTCAAAGCCCGTGCCTACGCCGAGCATCGCAAACGCGCCGACGATTGCCGAAGCCGCGCCGCCCAGACCGTTAAGAAGAGCGACCATTTGCGGCATCTGAATCATTTTGACTTTCTTTGCAAGGACAATACCCGCAACCGCGCCGAGCGCAAGACCGATATAGAGCGTCCATACCGCCGCAATATGGCTTGTGCCGTTGCCGTACACGATAATAAGGATAATCGCAAGGAGCATGCAAATCGCGCTGAAACGATTGCCGATTTTACTGTAAGCGACTTTGCCCATCATCGCGATGCCCAAAAGCACGCCAAGCGACAATACGATTGCCATTGCAAGGTAAACCCAATCGCGCGCCGATGTGCCCGCGCCTTTTGCGATGACGTCCATGCAGCAGATTACCGCAAGGAGTCCTGCGCCCGCAACTGCCGACGCCGCGTAAATCCAGGGTTGTCCTTGCGCCTTCTTTTTCGCAATCATGCCGAGCATACGGTCGGTAACCATAAAGCCGCCGACGACGTTGACCATTGCAAGAGCGATTGCAAGTGAACCGAATATCGCGGAAAGCACGATGCCCGCCGTGCCGAGTTTGAAAAGCGAGGCACTTGCCGACAACGCTCCAAGCACCGTAACGCCCGACAAAGCGTTCATACCCGACATAAGCGGGGTGTGCAAAAGCGTTGGAACGTTTGAAATAAGTTTGTAACCGACAAGCGTCGCTACAACGAATACGCCAAGAAGAATCAGCTGAAAGTAAATCGCTTTTTCAAGGCCGAAGTTGCCCATTGCGAGCGCGCCGGTAATAACAGAGTTTAACGTTGATAACATATTAAATTCCTGCCTGTATCATTATTAAAAATACCCCCTGCCCGAAAGCAGGCAGGGGATTGCCTTTTGTTGATAAAAGTTAATGCTGTGAAGCGGTTTTCGCCATATTCGCCGTTTAAGCGGCGAGATTTAGATGAAGTTCTGACGTTTCTTTTAAGGTTCCGAGTTTTCCAGTGTACTATTGCGTACACGAAAACTCGGGTTCTTAAAAAAACTCAGAAATTCGCTAAATGTCGATGCTTAAAGTCCCATCGCCTCGCGAGCACCTTTATGTACGATTTCACCGTCAATCGTTACGAGAATGCTTTGTACGATTTCGTCGTTCATGTCGAGTTTAATGCTGCCGTCTTTCGCGAGGAACGCAAGCAGATTGTAGATGTTGTATGCGAAGAGCCAGGTCGAGCTGGTGGGAAGTTGACCGGGGATATTCTTGATACCTTCGATAATGACGTTGTGTTTGATGTCGCGGATACCGGGAGTGGTGATCGCGCAGTTGCCGCCCTGGTCGATGGAAATATCGATAATTGCAGAGCCGGGCTTCATGGAAGCGACCATTTCATCGGTAAGGAGCGTGGGCGCGAGTTGTCCTTGAAGGAGTGCCGAGCAGAAGATGATGTCGGCGTTTTTGACCGCGTCTGCAAGTGCCGCGCGTTCTTTTTCAAGCCATTCTTCGGGAAGACGTTTTGCATATTCGACAACGCCTACGCGACGTACCGCGATTTCTTCGGGAACACCGGTCGGGACGATTTTCGCGCCGAGCGACATTGCCTGTTCGTTTGCGGAAGGACGGATATCGGCAGAATATACTTTCGCGCCGAGACCTTTTGCGGTTGCGACCGCGCGAAGACCTGCAACACCGGTACCGATGACGAGAACGTTTGCGGGTTGGATAACGCCGACTGCCGAGCCGATCAAAGGCATGAATTTGGAGATGTCGTTTGCGCCCATGAGCATGCCCTTATAGCCTGCACAGGTGCTCATCGAGGACAAAGCGTCCATGGATTGTGCGCGGGAGATACGAGGTACGCCGTCAAGGGTAAGACCGATAACGCCTGCCGCCGCCATATCTTTGACCATCTGGTGGTTTACGGGAGACGCGGGGTGAATGAATGTAATAATATATTGACCTTTGTGCATCATCTCGATTTCATGTTTGCCCTTTTCTTCGTTGAAGAGAGGTTCCTTAACTTTCAGGATAACGTCGGATTTTGCAAAAATTTCTTCGCAATCTTCAAGAATGGTTGCGCCTGCGGCAAGATAATCCTTGTCATGGTAGTGCGAGCCTTCGCCTGCGCCTTTTTCAAAAAGAACGGTCATGCCTGCGGCGACCATTTTCTTTACGGTGTCGGGGATTGCAGCAACACGCGCTTCGTCGTGCATAATTTCCTTGGGGATACCAACTATCATTATTATTTCTCCTTAATTTTCGGCTTTCGCCCTTATTTTATAATTTCGCGCTTTCGCGCATATTTTACTTTTCTTTTTTCGCCTTTATGGGGACGCTGTATTCGTTCTTCGGACTGCTTAAAACGATGCTCGTCTGAGTCTTTGAAACGCCGGGGATACTCTTGATTTCGTTCAGCACGCTTTCAAGCGTTTTCGTATTGTCGGTGACGACTTTCAAAAAGTAATCGAATTCCCCCGCGATATACAGACATTCCGCAATGTGGCGGTTGTCCTTGACCGCGGCGACGAAACCGTCGTTGAACTTCGGATGGTCGATTGCGACGCTTATAAGCGCGGTGACGTCTTTGCCGAGTTTTTCGGGGACGATAATCGCGGCATAGCCTTTGATAACCCCCGAGTTTTCAAGTTTTTTAATGCGTTCGATAACGGTGGACGTGGACAGCTTAACCTTCTCGGCAATTTCGGACGAATTCGCACGAGCGTTTTTCATAAGACACTGCAAAATTTTTACGTCGGTGTTATCCACGGTTATCTCCTTTTTCCTTACTATTCGATTTTAACATACGTTATATGCGGTGTAAACGAAATTATTGATTTTTTTCCGAATTTTTTACGGAAAAGCGTTCTTGTAACAAAATTTTTTTCGGAAAACCCCAAAAATAACAAAAAACTTCAATATCATTCAAAATATTACGATACAACGTCGCGGGCGCACGAAAAAACGGCCGTCGCCGACCGTTTCGTTTTCGTTATTTGCCGCGCAAGGTTACCGTTTTGTCCGCCTCGTACAATATTGCGTAATAGGTATCCGTCCACTTCCCTTTCGTCGGATATTCCATTATTCTTTCCTTGGCGTGCGGGGTGTAATCGGTGCTTAAAATATTCGCGCCGGACTCGATTCCGTTTTTGTACCAGTGTTCTTTCACGACGGCGTATCTGTCCAGCCTCGTTCTGACCATAAAGTTATCGCGGTTTATCGCCTGCGCTATACGTTCCTTGTGTTTCGTCGGATCGTTCAGAACCACGGTGAACGAGAAACGGGAATAATCCTTGCCTTTTTTCAGGACGGTCGTGTATTCAAGGGCGATATTCATCGCGCTTTTTTGCATATCGGGATCGCGCTGCATGTACGTTTCCAGGCTGTCCTTTTCGTGCAACAGGAAAATGATTTTCCCTTTCAGACTTTCAACGGTGGGATAAGCGTTTTTCGCGCGGAATTCGTCAAAGTCGGAAACGCCCGCCGCGTCAAGCAGTTTTTTGGGAGTAACGAGTTTTTCGCCGAAGTTCTCAAACAGCATTTCGTCGAATTTATCAAAGGCTTCGAGGTCGAATTTTTTGCCGCTTTTCGGCTCCACAAGGACGATAATCGGCAAAGCGTTTTCGTTTCTGTCCATCCACATTCTGATTTCTTTAAGACCTTTGTCGAAGTCGATCATCGTGCTGTTCGTTTCCAGCATATCGCTGTGCAGACACTCGATTCTGAACCCGTCGGCGGTTTTCACCTTATTCGCGTCAAGTTCGATACTTCGGATACCTGCGTTGAGCTGTTCGGTAATCGTGTCGAAGATATAATCGTATTGCTTTCCCATTATCGCCGCAAGCGGGCCGTGATAAAAATACTTCGTTTCGGGAGTGAGCCCCGTTTTGTAACTGTTGTGCGACGCGATATACCTTATCTCGTTAAGCTTTGCGCCGAGGACTTCTGCCATATCGGTGCGGGTAAGGAAATTCTCGTCGTTCACCTTTGAAAAGTTTTCGTCGGCAGCGTAACGCTGTTCAAGAAGCGCGATGTATTCGTTCTGCCAGTCCGCCCAGACGCTTTTCGCGTCCTTTGCCGAAACGGTTGCCGCGATAAATCCCGACAGCACAACGAGAAAATACGCCGAAAAGCCCCATATAAAAATGACAAGCGCCCATTTTGCGCCCTTTTTCATCGGTTTTTTCGTTCTTTCTTTTTTGTCCATAACATATCCACCCAAAACTATTCTTATATAAATAATTTACCATATAAAATGCGGGTTTGTAAACACGTTTTTTCGGCGGAAAAATATTTTTGGGATTTTTTTCATTTTTCTATCAAAAACTATTGACATCGTCGTTTTTTGTGCTATGATATATATCGTCAGGCGATATACATAAGGAGGCGAAATAAAATGGCAATAAGCGCCGATATGCTGCGCGGTCACACCGAAACGATAATTCTCGCGCAACTTATCAAAAACGACAGTTACGGCTATGAAATAAGCAAAGCGATCGAAGACCTTAGCCACGGCGAACTTGTCCTTAAAGACGCCACCCTTTACACTGCCTTCCGCCGTATGGAACACGACGGGTTTATCGAAAGTTACTGGGGCGAAAGCGACGCCGGCGCAAGACGCAGATATTACCGCATCACGGAAAAAGGCCGCGCCTTTTACGACTTCAACAAAACCAACTGGTTTGATACCATAAAAATAATGAAAGACTTAATCAACGGAGGAACAAAATAATATGTTAATCGACCGCTTCAAAAAGTATCTCGAACAACAATTCCGCGCCATCTCTCCCACAAAAGAGGCAATGGAATACCGCGAAGAAGTTTTGCAAAACCTTCTCGACCGCGCGCAGGAATACAAGATAAAAGGTATGACGGACGAAAACGCCATCTACGATCTGTGCATCGACAGTCTCGGAAACTTCAAAGACACGCTCGTCGATTTTGAAAACCGTCTGGACAACGTAAAGCGCGCAGTGCCCCGCATCGGCGCAAGAGTGCTCACCGGCATCGCAATCGCGCTGTTTGTCGTGATCGGATATCTTTCGGTCAGCTTCGCAACCCGCGCATGGGACAAAACCTGGCTCATTCTTGTGGGCGGCGCGTTTATGGGCGTTATCGCAGGCGCGATTTTCGGTATTATCGTCCTTGCGAAAAAGAAAAGACACCTTGCAATCCGCGGTCTGTCGCACGTCATCATCGCGCTTACGTTCACGTTTATTTTCCTTATTCTGCAAATACTCGTGCACTTCAAGTACAGCTGGATGACCTTCCTTGTAATGGTGGTCGCAATGCTTATCACCGACACCGCCGAGGCGTATTCTTACAACAGTAAATCAAGGCTTTTCGACCTGCTTGCAACCGTTGAAGTAACCGCCGTTATGGTGTACGTAATGCTTGGCGTGGCGCACGTTATCCCGTGGCATCCGTCGTGGCTTCTTCCCGTCGGCGCAGCCCTTCTCGACGTCGTTATCCTTATCGCATCTCTTGTGAGTTATTCAAAGAAAAAGGATAAGGCGGCAGCCGAAAAGAAAGCGCGCATTGACGAAGCGTACTACACAATGTGGAACGACGAAAACAAATAACATCTTTATCTCGTAAAAACGATACGATAAAACACTGATTTTGAAACTATGAGCAAAACTATAAAAGCCGAAATGTGGGATAAGATGCAATATCTTTTCCGAAACTATTACGACCGTATGGTGCACGCAACCCTGACTTTCGACGGGCTGCTGGACGCCGACGCACTTAAAAACGTGCTGGTCATAATGTGCGAAAAAGCCCCCGTGCTTCACAGTAGTTTTCACGAGAATCCCGTAAATCCTTACTGGAAGGTGGAGCCTTACACCATCGACGATATCCTGACAATAAAAGACAGCGACGATCCTGAAAAAGAAGCGTACGATTTCCTGTGTCAGAGTATCCCCGTTTCAAGCAACGTACAGTTTAAGGTGATTGTCCTGAACAAGGACGGAAAATCGACGTTTGCGATGATCGTCAACCATATGTGCTTTGACGGCGGCGACTTCAAATACTTTTTGAAAAAGCTTGCAAAAAACTACAACGCGTTTTTAAGCGGCGAAAACCCCACCGACCTTAAACAAGGTACGAGAAGCGCGGAACAGGTTTATACGAAACTCGACGCAGCCGACAAAAAGGTCGCGAAAGGTCTTTACAAAAACATCAGCGCGGTGAAAGACAAACACGTGTTTCCGCTGACCGAACCCCGTCCCGACGACCACACGATGATCAACATCAGAAAAATCGACCGCGACACTTTCCTTAATATGAAAAACGCGGGAAAACGTCTGGGCGTTACCGTCAACGATATGCTACTTGCGGCGTACGTGCGCGCGCTTTACGATATTTCGGGCATGCGCGACGACGAAACCCTTTCAATACCCTGCATGGTCGATTTGCGCCGTCATATCGAAGGCGGCGACGAAGCCGGCGGACTTGCGAATCACACGGGATTTATGCTTTGCACGGTGCATAACAAGGGCGAAACGATCAACGATACGCTTATCAACGTCATGCGTTCCACAAAGAAAAGCAAGCGCGACAAATACATGGGGCTTTACAGCCTGCCTCTTCTGAAACTCGCCTATACCATACTACCCTTTTCGATTTCGGAATTCGCAATCAAAATCGGGTACGACAACCCGCTTATCGGTATGAGCAACATCGGCCTTCTTCCCGTCGACAAACTGACTTTCGGCAATGCGAAACCCGTTGACGGATTTATGACGGGCGCGGTCAAGTACAAACCATTTATGCAGCTTGCGCTCACAACTTTGAACGACGTTGTAACGATGACGATTGCAATCCGCGGCAACGACGACGACAAAAAAATCGTTGAAAAATTCTTTGACCTTATCGTGGAAAACGTGAAAGAATTCGACCGCTTAAACGCAAGATAATTTCCTCCCCCTTATATATTTAAGAAACGCCCCGATTTTTCGGGGCGCTTCTTTTTTCTTCGTTTATTTTGCAAGGCGTTTTATCGCCTCTTTCGCGCTGTCAAGGAAGTCCGCGTCAAGCGACTCGACGTTGCCTTCGTCACAGGCTTTTGCGATGTTTTTGTCAAACGGAATCCGTCCGAGAACTTTCAGGTCGAATTCGGTTGCGACTTCGTCGACCTTGCTGTCGCCGAAAATCGAAAACTCTTTGCCGCAGTCCGGGCATTTGACGTAACTCATATTCTCAACGACGCCCAGCACGGGGATATTCATCATATTTGCCATCTTCACGGCTTTGCCGACAATCATCGATACGAGTTCCTGCGGGCTTGTCACGACGATGATACCGTCGACGTTCAGGCTTTGGAAAACCGTAAGAGGCACGTCGCCCGTTCCGGGAGGCATATCGACGTACATAAAGTCCACGTCGCCCCAGACGCAATCCGTCCAGAACTGTTTCACCATACCCGCGATGACGGGACCGCGCCATACGACGGGATCGTTACTATGTTCCAGCAAAAGGTTTGCCGACATAATTTCAATGCCGCCTTTCGATTTTACGGGATAAAAGAAACTGCCGTCGCTGTCGATGGGACCGTTCACGTTAAACATGCGCGGAATCGACGGACCGGTAATATCAGCGTCCAAAATCGCCGTCTTAAACCCTTGTTTTGCCGTAATCGACGCCATAAGCCCCGTTACGAGAGATTTGCCCACGCCGCCTTTTCCCGACACGATGCCGATAACGTGTTTGACCTTCGACAATGCGTTTACGGGGACGGTGAAGTCGGTTTTTTCGCTGCAACTTCCGTGGCTTTCGCAGGAGCTGCAATCGTGCGTACATTCACTCATAAATTCACTTCCTGTTTTCAATATTATTTATCAAAAATTCGATACCGATTTTCAAATCGTCATAAGTATCGTCAAAATTGCCGGTATAATACGGATCCGCGACGTCGCGGGATTGCCCTGCATATTCCAGAAACTTTTTTACCTTCTTTTTTTCGTCGGGCGCAAAAAGATTTTTGAGATACGCGACGTTTTTATTGTCCATTCCCAAAAACAAATCGTATTTGTCGTAATCGGTTTTTCTGACCTGTTTCGAATAATGCGGGAACGTCGGGATATCGTGCTCTTTCAGTTTTTTCAGCGCGTCGGGATAAACGGGATTGCCCGCCTCGAGCCCGCACGTCGCGGCGGAGTCGATAACGTATTTTTCCGATATTCCCCTCTTTTTCAAGGCGTCTTTCATCATAAATTCCGCCATTGCGCTGCGGCAGATGTTTCCAAGGCACACGAACATTATTTTCATAAAGTATATGATACCACTTTAATATCGGAAAGTCAACGGCGAACGGTTGACATAAAAGCGCGCGGTGATATAATTTATTCGATTGTATGGAAGAATATATTAAAATTATCGTATATATTTTCGCAGGCATTGGCGCAGGCATAGGCACGGGATTTGCGGGATTGTCCGCCGCCGCGTTTATCGCACCGATGCTTGTCGCATTTCTGGACTTCCCGTCGTACGACGCCATCGGTATCGCGCTGATTTCCGACGTTCTGGCGTCCGCCGTGTCCGCAACCGCTTACGCCGTCGATAAAAACATTGACGTGAAAAAAGGCTCGAAAATGCTTGTCGTCGTTTTGTGCTTTACGGTTCTCGGGAGTTTTCTTGCATCAAAAATCGACAATCACCTTATGGGCAACTTTTCCATTTTCGCAACGTCACTACTCGGGCTTAAATTCATCCTCGTTCCCGTCAACGGCAGAGATCCCTTAAAGGACCGCTTGTACAAAAACAAATGGTGCGACGCGGTGCAAACATTCGCGCTGTCGGCAATGATTGGTATGATTTGCGGATTCGTCGGTGCGGGCGGTGGCATGATGATGCTCCTTGTGCTCACGTCGTTTATGGGATTTCCGCTTAAAAAGGCGGTCGGCACAAGCGTGTTTATCATGACGTTTACCGCGCTTGTCGGGGCGGTATCGCATTTCGGAATCGGCGGCTTGCCCGACACTACGGCAATGATAACCTGCATATTCAGCACGCTCGTTACGGCGCAACTTGCCGCACTTATCGCAAACAAGGTAAAGCCCAAAACGCTTAATATTACCGTCGGCGTGGTGCTTTTAATCCTGGGCATAGTGATGCTTGTTTTGCACTCGTTCTTCTGAAAAACGCATTTAAAAAACCCGCAGATTGCGGGTTTTGTTTTGTCTTTTTTTAAAGGGATTTTTTGGCTTTTCTTTCTGCCTTTTTCGCTTCTCTTTTTTTGAGGACTTCTTCGTGTCTTAAATCGATTTTGTCTTCGATGTCGCCGACGGTCGTCTGGAAGCGCACGTTATACTTTTTATCAAGCGCCCACATCGCCGCAAATACGACGACAAGTATCGACCATACCACCGCAAGCACTTTCCACATTGCGGGCGTTATTCCGCGGTACAGACCGAAGAACGACTGTATGTCGATAAACGACAGCTGTACGAAGTAACACAGCACCAGAAGCGCGATTACGCCCACGAAAAGCACCGCGTGCAACAGATTGAACGGCCAGCACGATTTGAACACGAACAGATATCCCGCAAACACGGTCGCAAGGAAATACAGCGCGTGCTGTTCGTCCGGAGAAAGCCCCGTGAGTATCGTCTGCGTTGTGATTACGATTGCGATAATACCCGCCATTACGGTTACTATGCCGGGCACCGCGTTCATAATGACTTTTGGCAAAAACCTGCCTTCCACCCTGTTTTTATTGGGTTCAAGCGCGAGTATTCCCGACGGAATCCCGATCGTTACCCCGCCAAGCAGCGTCAGATGTCTTGGCTCGAACGGCAGAATCGACGGCACTATAAGGAACAACAGCGCGATAAGCAAGTTGTAGCCCGTCTTTACAAGGAACAACGACGCCGACCTTTCAAGGTTGTTTATGGAACGTCTGCCTTCCGCAACGACTTTCGGCATCGACGCGAAATTGCTGTCAAGAAGCACCAGACTGCTCACGTTTTTCGCGGCGTCCGAACCCGAAGCCATCGCGATCGAACAGTCGGATTCCTTTAATGCAAGCACGTCGTTGACGCCGTCGCCCGTCATTGCAACGGTGTGTCCGTTTGCTTTCAGGGCTTTTACAAGCAATAATTTCTGATCGGGCAGAACCCTGCCGAATATCGTGTATTTTTCCGCCGCGTCGATGACTTCCTCGTCGGTTTTCAGTGTCGACATATCAATGATACTGTCGCAATCGGAAAGTCCCGCGCGTTTTGCGACGGCGCGCACGGTAACGGGGTTATCGCCCGAAATAATTTTGACGGTTACGCCCTGATCCCTGAAATATTGCAGCGTATCGGGGGCTTCCTTTCTTATTTTATCGGCGATGAATATAAACCCTTCCGCTTTCAGTCCGTCGGGAAGGCTGTGCCCGATAATTTCGACGTCCGACGACGCAAGGACAAGCACCCTGAGCCCTTCTTCCGCCTTTTCGCGCGTGATTGCTTTTATTTCTTCCGCGGTATTGGGGAAAACGAATTCGGGCGCGCCCAGAACATAACTTCTGCCGTCGATAACCGCACCGCTCCACTTTCTGTCCGACGAAAACGGCACGACAACGCTGACCTCGCCCGCCGCCTCGTACTGTCCGACGTAATTTTTGACCGCCGCCGCCGTTGCGTTTTCGTCCTTAACGGCGTCCGACAGGTTTTTAAGGTGGCGGCAGAACTCGTCTTCCGACAAATCGACGGTTTTTATACCGTGGATTTCCATACTTCCTTCGGTAATCGTGCCCGTTTTATCAAGACACAACACGTCAACCCTTGCAAGCGTTTCGACGCAGTACATATCCTGTGCAAGGGTGTGGTGTCCCGCAAGCCTTATGACGCTCAGACAGAACACGACCGACGTAAGCGCAACAAGACCGCTCGGAATCATGCCTACCAACGAGCCGATTGTCGTCAGCACCGTACTGTTCATATCGTTGCCCTGAATGTAATATTTGACCGAAAAAAGAGCGATGCCCAGCGGCACAATGACCACCGACATCGTTTTTACGATTTTATTTAACGAATTTTTGATGACCGAAACGGGTTTTTTGAAATACTTCGCGCCGGCGGATATTTTCATTGCGAAGTTATCCATGCCGACGTGCACGACTTTTGCTTTTGCGCGTCCCGATACGACGTAACTTCCCGACATAAGGCTGTCGCCCGCGTTTTTCACGATTGCGTCGGGCTCACCGGTGATAAGGCTTTCGTTGACCTCGATACTGCCCTCGACAACGACCGAATCCGCGCAAATCTGGTGTCCTGCCTGCAATATCGTAACGTCGTCCATAACGACGTTTTTCACGGCGATTTCCTTTTCTTCCCCGTCGCGGATAACCCTGACTTTCGGGGCGGAAATGAGCGACAGTTTATCCATCGTGTGCTTTGCGCGAAGTTCCTGCACGATACCGATAAGCGTATTGCAGACGCACAATATCACGAAGCCGTAATTGCCCATGCCGTCCTCGTCGAATCCCGAAAACGCCGCGACGATGATTGCCATCACGAAAAACACGAAGTTGAAAAACGTGAAGGTGTTGTCGATAAGTATTCTGAGTACGCTTTTGGTTTTTATTGTTTGCAATCCGTTGACGAGCCCGCCCTTGACGCGCGTTTCGACTTCTTCGGACGTGAGTCCCGTTATGAGATTGCAGTCGGTGTTTTTGATTTCTTCCATACTTTCCACGTTGCGTTAAATTAATTTTATTATTGCATTAAATATACGTTGTTGTCAAGAAATGAAAAAAAATCCGCCGCCTTTACCGTTTTTTTTCAACGAAAAAGGATAGCGAAAACTCGCTATCCTTCATTATCGTGTTTGTTTTACTTATTTGTTTGAAATCTTTTTGTCAAAGTTTTCAAGCGCGCGGACAGAAATTGCATAGCAATCCGCAAGACAATCTTTGTTAAGGTTGTCGTAACTGTCTTTAAGCGTGTGGTAATAATCTTCCAGAACGTGGTTCAGAGCGGTGATACCCGTTGCCCTGAAACCTGCCTGTGCGAACGCTGCGCTGTCGGTTGCTCCGCCGAAGGGAGGAACAAGAGTTTTGTTGCAGGGAATGCCCAGTTCTTTTGCCGCTTCCATAAAGCTGTCGGAAACTTCCTTGTCGGCTTTGACGGTTGCGTTAAGGTCGCGGTAATTTACGCCCAGGAATTTCGGATCGTGAATAGTGTCGAAAGAATAAATCCAAGTGGGAACGTCGTCGAATTCGCCTTTGTGTTGTTCGCACCACGCTTTCGCTCCGCGGAGCCCCGCTTCTTCGGAGCCGGACAGGATAACGCCGACTTCGGTGTGTTCAAGTTCGATACCCTCGTCTTTCATCGCTTTAAGGATCGCGATGCCCATAAGGCAAGCTGTAAGGTTGTCGTTTGCGCCGTCAACCGTCGTGTTCGGATCCCACATGCGGTACATACCGAAATAGAAAGGTACGAATGCAAGGTTCGCGATGCCAAGCCAGAACAGAACGCCGTTTTCGGGTTTAAGAATCATGGGTTTGAAACCGGTGAGTATAGCCGCCGCAAGGTTGCATCCCATAAGGAACAACGCGCCAAGGACAACGATAACGATGTTCGCTTCGTAAACCTTACCGCCGAACTTATTGTTGACGGGCCAGTTCCACGCTGCGTCGGGGTGACCGTTGAAAAATACGCGACCTTTGACTTCGCCCGTGCATTTCTTGATTGCGGTAACGTTCGTGCCCGTCTTTTCGGGGAACAGGAAGTCGAAAGTCTTTTTGTAAAGACCGAATTGCATTATCATTACGTAGAAACCGAAAACGATAAGCGCAAAGCCTAAAATCGGCAGGAAGAAGTATGCGATAAGCCCCGCAAGAACACAGGTGATCGTGATATAAATCCAACCGAAAAAGCTGCCGGGATTTTCCTTAAACGATTCAACGTCGGAGCGTTCGCATCCGCAGTCTTTTTTAAGGACGTCAGCCATATACTCGCAAGCGATTCTTTCGCCTTCTTCGCCGGGAGTACGTTTGGGCATATCCTTGCAGATATGGGTGATTTCGTCAACCATATATTGCGCGGCGTCTGCCTTTTTTTCAATCAATTTTGAAAAATTTGCCATAATGTTCTCCTCTTATTTTTTATATTTATATGATAATCATATCATAAAAACGACGCTCTTTTCAAACAAACGACGTCTTTATTTTTTTTACTATACAAACAACCAAAAATATACAGTAAAAACCGCAAAAAACCGTCAGACGTCGACGATAATGCCTTCTTTCACGAACTCGCGGGCATCGCGCGGCGACTTTCCTTTGTATTTCTGGAAGTTGCGGTTGAAACTACGCACGCTGTCGTAACCCGCCTTTTTTGAGATTTCCGCGACGGAAAGCGTGGTCGAATACAACAGATCGGTTGCGTAATTTATGCGGTAAATATTCACGACGTCGGAAAAATTCGCGCCGAAATATTCGTTGAAAACAGCCGAAAGATAATTGTAAGAATATCCCATTTTGTCGGACAGGTCTTTCAGGCTTATATCTTCCGTGAAGTTGTGCGAAACGTATTTCGCGATTGCGTTCAAAACGTCCACCTTCTTTTTGTCGACGGGGATAAACGCCGTGTGCGTCTCGAACTCCGCAAGAATATGATACAAAACGGCTTTTTGCTTGAACGTGTTGGTAACAAGGGGCATTTTCCTTGTCAGCGATTCCGCAAAATCTATCGAGAAAACGGGAAAAGTCGCGATGTAGCCGTCGTGCTTGTCGTAAAAGTCGGGAACCCAATCCTTTGAAAACTTGCAGATGAAAACGTTGCTGTAATCGGGCGTTTCGTAAGCGTGCGCGAACTTTGGCGGAATTACCATACACTTCCCCGCGCGAAGACGATAAATTCTGTCCAGCACGGTAACGTTTGCAAGCCCGTCGTTACAGTATAAAAACTCGTACGTTTCGTTGCAATGCATCGGGAAGCATAAGTTCTTTTCAACGTCGAAAGATAAATAATTTTCCCCTGCCTGTTTGTGTTTTTCGAAATCCAACATATCCCACCTACCGTAAATTATGTCTATATTTTACCACCGAATAAGAAAATAATCAAGCCCTCCCGCAAAATAGGAGGGCCTTAACTTATTCTGCTTGTTCTGTTTTTTGTTCGGCTTTTGGAATTTCGGCGTTATCGTCGTCCCGTCTGAACCCTTCGACGTCGGAAACGGGAAGAGAGAAAACTATCGCGCCTGCATCGGTGCCCGCGCCCGCCGTCGTTACGATGGAGCGCATAATGTCCGCTTTCTTTTCCTTTTTCGCAACGATGATAATGATTTCTTTTTCGCTTGCAATCGACACGTTGAAGAATTTCTCGGTGCCCATGCCGCCCGTACCCTTTGCGTGGATAACGGTGCCGCCGCCCGCGCCGGCAGCCCTTGCGGCGTCCATAACGGCGTCGGTATGCCCTTCGTTTGCAATCGCGAGAATGAGTTCGTATTCAAAATTTATATCGGGTGCTTTCATATCCTTGTTTCCTCCGTTCAAAAAATTGAGGGTGCTGCCGCCGCCGACGCTTTTAATCGGGACGGAAATCACAATGCCGTTGCCGGGTGCGTCGATGTAAAGACGGCGTCGTTCTTCCGTGATGAGCGACTTCGTTTTGTTTTCGTCCGCGACCGCAAAAAGGATTCTCTTATCGGTGGACTCGATCCCCCACAAATCGCGTATCTTCTGCGACGCGGTGCCGTGGCCGATAAGCGACAGAATCACGGGGATTTCCAGCCGTTGACAAATGTTATTCAGAATCGACAATCCGTTGGGATTGATTACCGAGATTACAAAGTACATATCAGTTCCCCCACAGTTCGATAATATCGTCGTCGCCGTAAACGACTTCGGCTACGCGTTCCGCGCGTTGTTTCTTCTTCTTGTAAACAAGACCGGTGATCTGAATGGAAATAAGCGGCATCATCGCAACGAGTGCGACCGCACCGAAAGCGTCGCTTAATATATTGCCGCCGCGCGCCGAACATACGCCGATGAAAAATTGCAGCATGAACGTCGCAGTCATCGGTCCCGACGCAACCCCGCCCGAGTCGAACGCGATTGCCGTGAATATGTCGGGGACTAAAAACATCAGTATAAGCGCGACGAGATAACCCGGCACGATAAACCAGAGTATCGATATCCCCGTAAGGACGCGGATCATCGAAAGCCCCATCGCCAACGCGATTGCAATCGACAGACTCAGCTTAATCGCTTTCCCGGGGATTGCGCCCGAACTCACGTCTTCGATTTGCTTTTCAAGGACGAATACCGCGGGCTCGGCGGAAATAATGAACCAGCCCATAAGCATTGCCACGGGAATGAGAATATATTGCGTCCAGCCGCTGTACAGTTGCTGACCGAGATATAACCCCAGCGGCGAGAAACCGACGTTTACACCCGTCAAAAACAACACTAAACCCACGTATGTGTAAAGAATACCGATGAGCGTTTTCAAAAAACTCTTTTTGCTCATCTTGAAAGCAGCCACCTGGAAAATCAAAAACAGTACGATAATCGGCGACAGTGCAATCGCCATTTCTTTCATATATGCGGGGAACGCTTTCAGGTATTCCAGCCCCATTTCGGTCGTCGTTTCCGGGATGAACGGAAGGTTCACGTCCGCAACGCCCTGTCCCTTGTAAAAGAACCCCAAAATCAGCACCGCAAGCACCGGCCCTATCGAACATAACGCGACAAGACCGAAACTGTCCGCTTCCGCCTTTTTATCGCTTCGGATATTCGCGACGCCTATGCCGAGCGCAAGGATAAACGGCACCGTCATCGGACCCGTCGTTACCCCGCCCGAGTCGAAAGCAATCGACAAAAAGTTTTTGTCTGCAAACGCCGCAAGCACGAATACGATTATGTAAAACGCAAGGATAAGCCATTTGAGCCTTATGCCCAGAATCGTCCTGAGCATGCACACCGCAAGGAACAACCCTACGCCAACGCCAACCGTAATCAGCAGGACTTTGGCGTCGATGTGCGGCACGGTTTCCGCAAGAACTTGAAGGTCGGGCTCCGCAATCGTGATCGCAACGCCCAGAATAAAGCTCACAAACAAAATAAGTGGCAGGTTTTTCGACTTCGTAAGAGTCGTGCCGATGCGGCTGCCGATCGGCGTCATGGACGTGTCCGCACCAAGCGTGAACAGCCCCATTCCCACGATTATCAGCAACGCGCCGATAAGGAACGACAACAATAAGCCCGCCGGCACAGGTTGTATCGACAGACACATTATCGCAACTATGATGATTATCGGCAAAGTCGATACGAAAGATTCCCTTATTTTTTCCGCGATAAGGGCGCGCTTCTTATGCACTGCCTGCGCGTCGATTTTATTGAGTTTTTTTGCTTCCTTCTTTTTCATTACGTTTCTTATTATACATAAATATAGTCTTTATTGCAAGAATATAATTATTACTTAATATTTACCTAGATCTTATACACTTGTAAGAAAAATTCAGTTTTTGAAAAAGAGCAACAAAAAAGCACGCGGCAAGCGCGTGCTTTCGTTGATAATCAAGGCTTAAAAGAAAGGATTTATTTCGTCTTCGACGATAATCTTGTCAATCATCTCGTAGAAGTCCCATTTCAGGACGTCCCAATATCCGCCGACGGTACCGTGGTCCGTGTTATAGTAGCAAATCGTCGTGGTCTGGCGCGCTTCCGGCAAGGGATAAATCGCGCGGCTGCCATTCGTGTTGCTTATCGTCTTGTCGCCATTGTAGTTAAGTCCGCCGAGGCATGCGTTGGTGGGCATCGTTCCGTCGCCGTCGCCAAAAAGTATCGCTTTGTGGTCGTAGGAATAATACTCGATGCTGGTAAGCGGAGTGTCGTACTTATGGTTTCTGGTGTCCCACATTTCGTAAGTAACCTTGTTGACCTTAACGGTGTCGGTGTCTTTCGTTACGATCTGCACGCTCTTTTTGGTGTTGTATCCGACGCCCAGGCAATAAGTCGTGTTCACGAGTTCGGGCGCGTAAACGTTGGCGTCTTTGTCGTTCACACTTTCTTTGACGTAGAAGGAATCCCAGTATGCCGGCAGGGTTTTCATGCCGGGTTTAAGCTTGTCGTAAATGTCGTCGACGCCCGGTTTCCAGTCGCTGGTGTGCGCCCAGGGACGCGAGCAGTACCATTCGTACATATCTTTCACGGGTACGCCGTCAACGTAAACGGGGCTTTCGTTCTCGCCGTAATAATCGGAATCCGCAAAGGTCTGGAACGGCAGAAGTTGCATTACGGAAGTAAGGTTCTGTGCAAGCGGCCCTGCAAGTTTCTTTATGCCTTCCGAAATCGCGTCGACGCCCAGAACAACGCCGCCGAGGGTGTCGCCGACCGTTCCGTTTACAACGTCGGCAACCGCTCCGATGGGATCGTCAAGATAATAAATCGCGTCAAGAGAGCCCGCCGTTGCAGGCGAGAACGCGCGATACGAGCGAATAATCTGGTTCGGTTTTTTGACGTCGGTTTGTCCGGGGTTTTTCGCTTCCGCGTCCAACCACTTGTTTTGAAGTCTTGCGATATATCCCGCAACGACGGGGCCGCCCATACTGTGCGACGTGAGAATTACTTCTTCCCAGCCGTTGGTCTGAATGAATTGTTCAAGAAGTTCGGAATTGATCCTGTTGTCGATGCGCCAGTCATAGTTGAAAACGACGACGTCCCAGCCCTGCTTTTCGTATCTGGCTTTCAGGTCCAGACATTGCTGACGATACGCGGCGATTGCGCCGTATTGAATTTTTTCGCCTGCCGTGTATGCGCCGTATCCGTCGACGACTTCGCCGGAATCGTTATAAAGCGTTGACTTGAACGTGCCGTCCGCGGTTGTGGGGCGCACGTTTGCGGGGCGCAGATTCGGATTGTTGCTTTTGCCCTGCTCGTCAAGCGTGATTTGCCATAATAAGTTTTCGACGGATTCGTCCTTGTACTTCATAATGCCGTCGATTAAGTCGTACGTCGTTTTGTCGGTAAGCACCGCCATGACAAGTCCCATCATATCCCCGCCGGGGAACACCTGCTGGAAATAAACGCCCTCGGCAACGGGATCCCAGATTGCCTCGTTCGTCTTCGTGTCGTACAGACCGCCCGAAAGCAACGCCGTACAAATAACGACAGCCTTCTTATTCTTCGACGTTTCGCCCGGGGTTTCGCCGCATGCGGTAAGCACGCCAAGGCTCAAAACAATCACCACTATTACAAGCAGAATGCCGATAAGTTTCTTCTTCGCCTTCATAATTTCCTCCTGAAAAAGGGAACACTGACCCTTATACATTACTATAATAACATTACTTTGTGAAAATAACAACAACTTTCGTTTACATTTTTTGCCCGAAACCATTAAAAACCGACAACGAAAAACGGCAATCCCGCCGTTTCGGAATTGCCGTTTCGTCTGCTTTTTGAATTAAATTTCCGTCACCATTGCCGTAAATCGTAATACCTGCATCGTAAAAGTTGCTCACTGATTTTTTCCTGTTAAATCACATTGATATTGACTTCAAAGAGAATATGAATTATAATTCTACTTAGCGTAGAGTTTTTAATTCTGCAAAATTTCTGCAAAACTTTTCTCGCCTATTCGTGTAGATTACAAGTAGGTTTACTTTTCCGAGTGGTTTTGATAGAATATTTTTAGAAAAAACAAGGAGTATCGATTATGAGCGAGCACAGTATTGGCAAAACAATTGCGTCTTTGCGTAAATCAAAAGGCTGGACACAAGTTGAACTTGCCGAAAAGTTAAACGTCAGCGACAAAGCCGTAAGCAAATGGGAAAGCGAAGCGGGTTTTCCAGAAATATCTCAATTGCCGGCATTGGCAAATTTATTTGGGGTAACTATCGATTACATAATGACGGGTAAAACTGCAGAAAAAGAAAGAATTCTCAACTCAAAAGCAAAATCGGTTAAAGTTAAGGATTTGCCGAATGATGAGTTCAATAAACAGGTGCAATCGGCTATACGTAACGGGATTATCAGTATAAAAAAGTTAAAAGAAATCGCGAATTTTGCGACTATAAAAAGAGCATTATACGAATACCCTATTCATCCATTTGAGTTAGCATATAAAATGTATCAACAGGAAAAATGGCGTGAATTATTTGAATTTTCGGTTGATTTTGCCATCAACGGATTATCGGATTCTATTATACGACAAAACAAAAAAGATATTGAGACCGCAATTCTTGAAACTTGGACAAAAGACAATCAACCGAATTATATTAGAATCCTTTGCATAAATAATGACGAAATGTATGTTTCGAGAAGCGAAATTTTATGTGGTAGGCGAGACAATCACAATCAAAAAAGCATTCAAGAGGTAGTCGACTATCTTAATGCGGTAAGACAACGCATAATAGAAGAATTAGCCATTAAACTCGATAAAGACAGAATAACGGGCGAATTGACAAAAGAATACTTCGATTCTGAATTGAGCAAAGGAAATAAAGACCTCGTTATTATTAAATTATGTGTTCGTATGGAAGCAATACTAAAATGCGATTACAATTACCAAGGCGATTTTTCTGAAATGTTGGATAGTTTTTGCAATCAATTCGTGACCTACGACGATGAAAACAACAATTACGATCCATATACCCCTGCAATGTTGAATCGTTTGAGACGTCAACGCAATAGTATAGTTCATGCCGAAAAAATTGGCGAACCGATGTCCGATGACGAAATTAAGCAATGCATTGATTACATTTGCTCTTTATAACGGAGGATGTTATGAATAAATATCAAAAATATATTTTGGATACCTTTGCCAATGGCAACAATTTTGTTTTTTCTCTTTGCTGCCCTATTGATTCGGAAAATGATTCGACGACTTGCGGCGCGTTTGACGAAACAACAGATTCTTTCAATATAACGCAAGTTGACGATATAACAAAAACGCAATACTTGTTAATGATCGATATGGATGGTTTAGAAGTTAATCCTCTTGCCTCTCTTTCCATTCGCAAAAACAATCAATGGGAAGAAATTCCTTTTGCAAACAACCAATATAAAATTATTGCCGATTTCGATGACAGAATCGACACAATAAAGTTTTCTTTTGTCAATAAAATTGCAGACGATTATATCCTCAATGTCACCTATACCGAAGCCGACAAGGAACAATACTATGCAAAGTTAGAACAAGAACGAAAAGACAAATTGTTGACAACTGCCGAAATTAAAGTCTCTACCGGAGCCGATTTGGTAAACATTTATTTTCAACCTTGTTGCGATGAGTATGACCACACCGAAATCAAACTGTTTGTACCAAAAGACCATGTAACCGTGGGCGGTCAATATAGTCAGAAAAAACCGTCAAGTTGGACTATTATAAAAAAATGCGACGTTCCAACCGCAGATTTTTACCAGTCAATAAATGGTCTTGCCTATGGAAAATATGCATTTATTCTCAAACAGTTTGACAAAAACAATCAGTTGTTGTTAGAAACTAACTATATTGAGTTTTTAATCATGAAACCTAACAAGCCAGAGTGCGGACAATTGAATATTATATAGACCTCTCGATAAGGTAAAATATAACGTTGTATGGAAAAAATTTCAATTCAGTTTAATTCCGACATATCAAAAGATAGTACGGAAACCCGTATTGCTTTTTATGTTAATATCGGTTTTTTCATAGAAGTAGCTCAAATGCTTGAGTTTAATTTAAGAAAACTTTTATGCTACGAATCATCTGTAAAAGAGATTGAAAAAGACAGTCCAAACAAAGAAAGCGTCTCAAAAATATGCGGTGAAAAAGATGAAGAGTACGTTAAAACCTACACCAATAAATTGACATTGGGGCAATTAATTGGCAAACTGGAAAAAAACGCGTCTCTTTCAAGTGAAGTAATAAAACTGATTAAGAAAATTAACATCTATAGATCGTTTATTGTTCATAAAATTTTTCAAAATAATATAATTTCCGGGAACTTGAGTAAATCAGAAACTGTACACCACTATATCGAAACGAAATTAATTCCTATGACTAATAGTGCTATCGAGACGAATAAAATGTTAATTAAAATAATTGAATTGTATCGGGATGATTTGCGAAAATATAAAGCACAAGTAGGACTAATTGATTCAAAATAAACTTTGCATTGTTTGGCGATTCTATGAGAAATTTCCCCGTATTTTGTCAAGTTTTTTATTCTGCGTATTTATATCAGGCATAAGTTTTTCGGACACGAAAAAAGACCGCACGACAGCGGTCTTTATCATATTAACATTCGGTTGATTTATGAGAAATTGTACTGGGCGTTGTAGATTTCGGCATAGAAGCCGTTCTTTTTAAGCAGTTCTTCGTGAGTGCCCGATTCCACGACGTCGCCGTTTTTGATGACAAGAATCACGTCGGCGTTGACGATTGTCGAAAGCCTGTGGGCGATGACGAAACTGGTTTTCTTACGCATGAGTTTGTCCATTGCGCCCTGTATCAGAAGTTCCGTGCGGGTATCGACCGAGCTTGTCGCTTCGTCCAGAATCAGCAAAGGTCTGTCCGACAAAAACGCCCTTGCGATCGTCAGCAACTGCTTTTGTCCGCCCGAAAGGTTTGTGAGCGATTCGTTGACGACGGTGTCGTAGCCGTCGGGGAGCATTCTTATAAAGCCGTCGGCGTGCGCGGATTTGGCGGCGGCGATAACTTCTTCGCGCGAAACGTTGTCTTTGCCATAAGCGATATTGTCGTAAATCGTGCCGCCGAAAAGCCAGGTATCCTGCAACACCATCGAGAAACAGCCCCTTACGCTTTCGCGCGAGACTTTGCCCGTGTCCGTGCCGTCGATTATTATTTCGCCGGAGTTCGGATCGTAAAATCGCATAAGAAGATTGACGATTGTGGTTTTGCCCGCGCCCGTAGGCCCGACGATCGCCACCTTTTGCCCTTTTTCGACGTGGATATTCATGTCTTTGATAAGCGGGTTTTCGGGATTATAAGAAAACGCGACGTGGTTGAAGTCGACGACGCCCCGGACGTTTTCGGGCATCTCTCCTTCCCTTACGTCCATTTCGGGTTCGTCAAGCACCTCGTACACCCTTTTCGACGCCGATGCAACCCTTTGAATACTGCTTATCGCGCCGGCGATTCTTTCAAGCGGGGACGAAAACATTTTTGCGTAAATGACGACGGCGATAATGTCCGCGACGCTGACTACGTCGCCGCCGATTTTCATACCTTCGATTGCGAAATACGCGCCGATTAAACATATCGCGACGTAGGCGATATTGTTCGTGAGCGACACGACGGGCGTGATTATCGACGACAAGAACGTCGCCCTTTCTTCCGCCTTGCACATTTCGTCGTTGACGCGCGCGTGCTTTTCTTCCTGGCGGTTTTCCACGTTGTAGCTTTTTATCGTCTGATACCCTGAATACGTTTCCTCGACAACCTGATAAATCTCGCCGGACGATTTGAACATCTTATCGAAATAAGGTTCGCTCTTCTTTGCGATGACGTACGACACGACAACCGAAGCAGGCACAAACGCGATAACAATCAGCGCAAACACCCAGTTTATCGTGAAAATCATAACGATAATCGTCAGAAGTTGCAAAATTCCCATTAAAAGCGTTTCGACAATACTATGTATACTGTTGCCCATTTGCGACACGTCGCCCGTCATTCTGTCAAGAAGTTGCCCCGCTTCCGTCCTGTCGACGTAAGACACGGGCAGGTACTTGATTTTCGTGGACATATCCATGCGAAGTCCCGCCGTAAAGTGCATGCTGACTATCTTGTTCGACGACAGCATTTCGACGTAACTCAGCACCGAATACGCCGTATATATGATGATAAGAAGTATGAGTGTGTTTTTGATTTGTCCGACAAGATCGCCCGTCCCGTTATATGCGTTCAGGACGTCCAGAGCATCCGACAAGAACTTGGGCGCGGCGATGTTTGCCGCCATCGTAAGCGCGCTTAATACGCACACCAACACCATGCCCCATTTGATTCTGCCGATTTCTCGAACAAGGCGCAGAATTATGCTTTTCGTTTCGTTTTTCGTCATTTTGTCGCCGCTTCGAAACCGTTTCATACTGCGCCTCCTTCGACCTTTTGTCCCGTCTGCGACTCGTAAATTTCACGATATTGTCTGCACGACGAAAGCAGGTCTTTGTGCGTTCCGCGCCCGACGATGCGCCCTTCGTCCAGGACGAATATTTTGTCCGCCGACGCCGCCGTCGACGCGCGTTGCGTCATTACGATTCTCGTTTTTCCCGAAAGGGTTTTATCGAGGTTTTCCTTGACGTGCGCTTCGGTCAGAAAGTCAAGCGCGGAAAAACTGTCGTCGAAAAGATAAATCGAACCATTTTTAAGCATTGCGCGCGCAATCGACAGACGTTGTTTTTGTCCGCCCGAAAGATTACTGCCGCCGCTTAGTATTTCGTAGTCGAGCCCCGTTTCGAGGTTTTCGACAAATCCTTTCAGTTCCGCGACTTTCAGCGCATCGTACACCTGCTCGTCGGAAGCGTCAGCTGCCGACATTCTGACGTTGCTGCCGATCGTGCCCGAAAATATCGTGGCGTTTTGAAGCACGCACGTCACGTTGTTTCTGACGCGTTTTCCACTGATTTCCGACACGGATTTTCCGTCGTAGGATATTTCGCCCGAAGTCGGGTTGAAAAACTTCATAATAAGTTTGACAATGCTGCTTTTTCCGCTGCCCGTACCGCCGATGAACACGACCTTTTCGCCGGGCGCGATATCGAAAGACACGTCGCTCAACGCGTTCTCCGACGCCCCTTCGTATCTGAAATCGACGTGCGAAAATTTAAGTGCGCCCGAAAAAGCGGGCAGGTTTTCGTCGTCGGGTTCTTTTTGAACTTCCGTTTCCAGAATCTCGTTGATACGTCTGCTGTTTACGGCGACTTTCGGCAAAAACGCAAGCATCATCGCAAACATCATAATGCCGTTCATGACAAGCGCGACGTACTGCACGATCGCGATAATATCCGCCCCCGTAACCGCCGACTTTCCGCCCTGCATAAGCTTTGCGCCGACGTACAGGATAAGAATCGTTACAAGGTTAAGCCCCAGCATGATAACCGGCGTAAGAAGCCCCATATTGACATTGGCTTTTATGATGTTTTTCGCCATGACGAGCGTGGCTTCGTTGGCGCGGTCGCACTCGCGGTCTTCCCTGTTGAACGCGCGGATAACGCGGATACCCGTCAACCTTTCGCGGATAATGCTGTTCTGTTTGTCGATGTATTCGTCGCTCTTTTCCCAAAGAGGCATAATGCGACGCACGACGAAATACAGCACCGTCACGACGACCGGCACGAACGTGAACATGATAAGCGCAAGCCACGGATCGGCAAGAAACGCCAGCGCGCTTCCGCCAAGCACCAGAATGGGAATACTGATGACGCCCTGCATAAGCATACTCGCGCACTCTTCCAGAAGCCAGATATCGTTTGTGCTTCTCGTTATGAGCGCGCCCGTGCCCCAGTGATTGAGTTGGTCGGGATTGAGCGTGTTTACCTTTTTGAAAATTACTTCGCGCAAGGTCTTTGAATATCTGCTGACGACGCCCGCCGAGATTTTGTAGGACAAAATGCCAACGACAAGCCCCATTATCGACACGCCGAGCATTATCCCGGAACACGCAAGCGTAACCGTCATATTCTGCCCGCCGATACCGTATTCCACGATATAACTCATAAGATACGGCAGCGCAAGACTTGCCGCCGAGGTTATCAGCGTCAAAAATACGACCAGCACTATTCTGCCCGCGTCGGGCTTTAACAGACGAAGCAACTTAAACATACTTTGAGATTATACCACATTGCACGCGGCGTTTGCGAGCGTAAAGATAACAAAACAATATATTTAATTATAATTAGGATTTCCCGCAACAAAAAACCGCCTTTTCGGGCGGAATCTTGTCAAAAAGTATTCTTGTTTGTTTTTATGCGAATATGACGAATTGTGCAAGCATCAATATTCCGATTGTCATGCCGAACACCGTGAGAAGTATCGGACCCGCCCACCTGAACCATTTCGGATAAGTTACCGTCGTGAGTCCGAGCGTCAGTAAAAGCGTCGCGTTGGTAGGCATGAATACGTTGACGATACCGTCGCCGAAAGTGAACGCCAGCACCGCAACCTGCGGGTTGATGCCAAGTTGCGAACATATCGCGCCGATCATCGGCATAAGCAGAAACGCCTTTGCGCTCCCCGACGTAATGAACAGCTCGAAAATCAGAACGACAAGGTATATTATCAGAATAAGCACTGCGGGGTTTTGCCCTTTTGCCGCGTTTATCGTGTAATACAATATGGTATCCATGACGTGTCCCGCCTCGATAATATAGCGTACGCTGCTGGCAATAAGCACCATTCCCGTTACGGGCAGCAGCGTCAGCGCACCTTTCAGCATTTCTTTTGCAAGGGCTTTGCCTTTAAGTCCGCTGTAAACGCACGCCACCACGCCGCCGATTATGTAAATCACGACGGTGATATACAATATATAATCCGCAAGTTTGAAACTGCCGAGCGCGGGTATATACGCCCCCTGTAAAAATATCGAAAGCACCGCGAAAAACACGATTGCAATCATACAGCCCGCAAAGAATTTGAGAGCCTTTGATTTTCCCGCGTCGTATACGAACGGACGATTTTCAAAATCGAAATTTTCTTTCCTTTTCAGATCTTCCTTATACACGGGCGAACGCTGCGGCTTTTTGTCAAGCATTTTCGCATACGGGAACATAAACGCCATAAGTATGGCGTAACAAAGCACAAACGTCAGAATCCTTATGCCGATTCCGCTGAACATGGGCACGCCGACAATCGACTGAGCGATACCGACGTTGAACGGGTTTACCACGCCCGCCATAAAACCGAGCCCCGCCGCAAGCACCGAAAACCCAAGCCCTATCAGCGCGTCCCAACCGAGACCATAGCTTAAAATCACCGCAACCGGCACGATGGGTATCACTTCCTCGCTCATGCCCGACGTCGTGCCGAGAAACATAAACGCCAGAGGCAACAAAAACAACAAAAGATATCGCTTATGACCGTAATTATGGCGTATGGATTCCACCATGTAAACAAGCACGTCGGTTTTGTCCAACGCGTTGAATACCGCGCCGATTACGACAAGCATGAACAATATCGCGACAAGCGTCAGCGTGCCGCTGCCGCCAAGCACCAGAAACGGCGAAAGCAGTACTTTCCACCAGGGAAGCCGCCCAAGCGACGGGTCTTCGTGATAATCGCCGCTGATATAAACGTTGCCGTCTGCGTCCGTGCTTCTTTCGTACTGACCGAGCGGCAACGTGTAGGCAAGCACGATCGACGCAATAATAAGCAGCACGACAACCACGACGGATATAATCACCGACGCTTTGCTTATCGCAAGGATTTTCGGCTTCTTTTGCTGAATCGCAATCGCGTCTTTGCCGTCGAGTATCGCAAACTCGTCCCCGACAGGGGTGTTTTCTTCAATTGTTTCCGCAACCTTTTCGGCAGTTTCCTCGGCGGAATTCACGCCTGTCGAATCTTCCGAAAACGTTTTGTTTTTCTTTTTTCCTTTCATAATTTTATCCGAAAAAATTTAATGAGTTTACTATATCACCATATTCATAAAAACGCAAGAAATATTGCATAAATAATCGTTTTTCATTGCAAATTAATTCTTTTCTCGCATATTTATGCAATTATTCACGTTCTACAATAAAAAACCGCTGAAAACCACCGTTCCCCCTGCCGCATCCTGCTTTGCAAAGCAACGGCACGGCTTTTGCCGTGCAAAATCCCCTCATTGACAACATAGAAAAACAAGTTGAACAGGAGGTTCAACTTGTTTCTCGTTTGTCTTTAACATACGAAAAAGCTACACCAAAGATATTGCCATTATGCTATGTTTTTATAAAAAGCGCAAGAAAAACCAGGAGTATTACCCGGGCTTATTCTCATATTATATCTGTACAAAATATCCCACAGAATAAATAATTTAATTTTATTACCTTTCGTTTGCCAATTCGTTTTCCTCCTTCCTCGTTTTTATAGAAAAGAGCCGGCTCTTATTTGTTAAAACACCAGTGCGTTTATTTGTTTCCCTTCGTTTTCAAACGAAACGAATGCGAAACTGCCCGCCCCGCCCGTTGCTTTCAGCGCATAGACAAAACCGGGATTTTGCTCCGTACCGATGAGGGCGTTTGCGGCGGTTGTTCCGATTTTCGCGTTCAGTTCTTCCGCGCTGCCAATTTTTAAGACGACGTCCAGCGTATGGAAGAAATCCGAGGTATCGTCACCCGAAAGGTTGTTGAGCGTAAGATACTTAGGAACGACAGTGTAGGAAATCCCTTCTCCTTTTTCAATGCGAACGACGGAAGTCACATACAACGCATCCGGGACGATACCTTTAAGCAGATTGAAAGGAAAACCTTCCATATCGTTTTTGAACGGAGTAAGATCCAGTTTCACCGTCACGTTCAGGTCGGCGTTGCCCGTTTCTGCGTCGATTTCGGTAAAGGCAATTTGCAAAACGCATACGGAAATTTCTTTATCCGCTATCGTCAGCACTCCGCCCGTCTGCTGATGAAATACGATTTCGGCAAGAGCACCCGCCTGCCGTTCGGAGAGGAAAACGGGCTTTGCCGTAGCGCCCGACAATGCAAGCGCCGTAAAATCGACGGTGTACCCCTCGTAGCCTTTGCCTTCCTCGTAAAGCACGACGTCGCCCAACTGACTGTCCGTCTGCGATTTCAGATCGGCAAGATCTTCGCTTCGATACGCCGCAGGGAAAGATTCCTGCTCGTTTACAGGTTGACTTAATGTTTTCAACTGTCCTACGGTGCGGAACAAGTCTACGCCTAAATTCACCCGCGCGACGATATACACGCTGATCAGCGCCACGGCTAAAATTCCGATAATTACGATAAGACTGATAATCAGTTTCTTGATTGCGCTCATTTTTTCTCCCGTTTTACTTCTTTTTGAAGATGGCAATGAGGTCGGCGAACTTCTTTTTCTTGATTACGAACCAGAACACCGAAAAACCTCCGACACCCGCTACTGCAACAGAGCCAACCGCGATACCCGCAATCGCGCCGCCCGAAAGTCCCGTCTTTTCGGGTTGCTCGCCGCCGGGTTGTTCGTCGCCAAGAGCCTCTACGGGCGCGTTTTCCTTGAATCCGCAGACGGAGCATTCGCGCTCCTTTTCGCCGGCAACTCCCACCTCGGGTTTAACGGTGATCGTCCAATCCCCGAACGCGTGCGCCCCTTCATCGAGTTTTTGACTGCAACCCGTGCAGTTGTGCCAATGTTTGGTTGCGTCAAAGTGCCATTCTGCATCCGGGGCGTGCGTGTCGTGTCCGAGAGCGGGGGTAATGATATATCCGCAGACGGTGCATTTGACGGCTTCGGTTTCGGTGGCTTCGGAGCGGTCGGGCGTGTGGGGAGCGACGTCAACTTTCGTGCCGCAAGAGCAGTCGTGCCAGTGTCTCGTGCTATCCGATTGCCATGCTTCTCCGTTTGCAGAATGTAACTCGTAGTTTGATTGTATCGTCACGTTTGTCGTGGACACGGTAAAGTCGGTTGAAGTTGCGGCGTTGTTTGCAAAGTCGCCTTCGCCCGTTTTTGCCCAGTCTGTGAAGTGATAACCTGCGGGTGCGTCGATTGCCGTAAGGCTGACGGTTTCTCCTGCCTTTTTGTAAAGGTCTTCGGTATTTGTGCCTTGCTTGATCGTCACTTTGGAATAGATCTCCAACGTCTTGGTTGCAACCTTTTCGGGATCTCCGTTGGCAACCGCTTTTATGGTGAGAGTGGAAGCGGTTTCGTTTGCGGCAACGGTGAGAACGCCGTCGCTTGAAATGCTCGTGCCTGCCGAGCCGCCTATGACGCTCCATGTGACCGTGTTGTCAAACGCGCCGGTGCCCGAAACGGTTGCTTTGAACGTGTAGGTGCTGTCTCTGACAACTGTGGTTTCGCCCGATGCAAAATCCACTTGAACGCCCGTTACGGTGACGGGAATGGTGGTGTCCTGCGCAACGAGAACAATTCTGCGCAAGGGCGAACCGCCGAGAGTGGTTGCCGTCGTCTCCTTTTACGATTCCGTCGCGCAACCAATACGGGCAATAATTGTCGCCGTAACCTTGCAACACTTCTTTATACGCCCCCAGACAGAACGGATACCTGTAACGCCGCGCCGTCCGCAAACGTTCCTTCAACGGTAACGCCGTTTTGGCTTTCAAGCGTGCCGTTCGGCGCGGCAGGCGAACCGTTGCACGCCGCTAACGGAATCATGAAAAGCAAACACAGAATGATTGTAAATATCCATCGAGTGCGAATTTTCATATTTATATCCCCTTCAAAAATTGATTTACGCAAACGCCCAAGCGGGCGCTTGCGTAAACTTGTTTGATAATGCTTCCTATTCGGATTAAGCTATTGTCAATGTGCCTACGAGATTATTGGATAATTTGTAATTAGGATTATCTACAATTTCAATCTTTACCTGTGTTGACAAAGGTTTTTCAAGGACTAAAGTCAACTCTACTGCATGATTCCATACACTTTCACTTGTAACCGTAAATTTGAAATTAACCGTCTCTGTTTTTCCATTATCAAGATCTACGCTTGCAGAAATAGTAACAGAAATTCCTGTTTGCGGGGGTAGAGTAGTATTAAATTCTGTGATTACTTTTTGAGTAATAGTGGCAGTTGCCGAATAACTCTTAATCGAATAGTTTTCATAACCCGCAACAAAACTACAACTCGTTACCGTGCGATTTCCTGCATCTGCGCTATCCAAAAAGTACATAACAACAACTTTTTCTCCTTCTACACATCCTTCACTTGTTAGTTTTTGAATTCTATTGTCGCCATTGTATTCCCTTGACGGTACTTCCGTTAAATCAAGTTCTTTTTTATTTATCGTCGCAGTTGCCGTTTCGTCTTTCGGTGCAAGATAGTTGTTTGCAAGGGCGCCGGTAAGCGAATAAACTATGGTAACGGTTTTATCGCTTCCTGCATTTTTATCTGCAAACGTTCCGGTTGCCGATACACTTACGGAAGTTTCATCACCGCTTACCAAGCCTGCAAGCGTGCCGGTCATAACGGTTGCATCGGTGGTTCCGTCATAAACTTTATCAGCAACGGTCGTTTCGCTGATAGTCAGCTGTTTAGCCTTGATCGTCGCGGTGCAAGTGTCGCCCCACGCATAGTTTACGGTTTGTTCTTCGGTGTCGCCGATATATAAAACGTATTCGTTAAAATCAAAATCTTCGTCTTCGTTGCCGTCTTTGTAAACGCCTACGTTTGCGCCGATTGCGTTAACGTAAATTTTAATGCTCTCGCCCTCAAGTATGCCTTGTTCTGTCGTCAGTACGGTTTTATCAAATATACCGTTGCCGTCGTAATCTTTCTCCAAATGTATGTCAGACAAAGTTTTCGGATTTATTGTAGCTGCATCACGCAAGGTTTCGCCGACAGGTGCAAGGTAGTTGTTTGCAAGTGCGCCCGTAAGAGCGTATGAAACCGTTACGTCCTGCTCCTCAATGCCAAGTCCGTATGCAACGTCCTTGCTTGCAAAAGTACCGGTTGCCATAACATCTACGGAAGTTTCATCACCGCTTACCAAGCCTGCAAGCGTGCCTGCCGTTACGGTAGCCTCAACGGTTCCGTCATAAACTTTATCCGCAACGGTTGTTCCGCTGATAGTCAGTTGCTTTTTAGCTATCGTAAATTCGAAGGTTGCTTGTGCCGCTTTCCACTCCGCCGTTGATGCAACGGAAACTCTTACCTCATAGCTTCCCGCGTTTACGGGAGCGGCAGAAGACCATTCGGTTTCGCCTGCGCCTTTGTATTCAAGCGTAATCGCGCCGTCACCGTTTTTGGTAAAGGCTTCGGCAGAGAGGGTATAAGCCTCGCCGTCGTAAGTTTTGCCGAGCACGACGCCGTCTGCAAGCAGAACTTGATTCTCCTTTGCTCCAAGAGCCTCGCCGTTGTCAAAAGTTTCCGTTCCTTTTTTGCCGCATACGCAGGACTTATAATATTTTGCAGGCTCAGTATAAGTTGCTTCGCTTGCACGATATTCGTCGGCTACGACTTCTTTATCGTAAACGTGCGCCGCTTTGTCCGCGACGTCCGTGTGACCTTCCTGCGTGCATTGATGCCAATGCTCGCTTGCGTCGTGCGACCAGGTTGTTGAATAAGTATGCGTTTCGGGAGTTTCTTCGCCTTTGTCTTTGTTGCAAGCAACAAGCATAGTCGCTCCCAAAACGAGCACGAGCACAAGGCTCAAAATCATTCTGATTGTTTTTTTCATCATGATCTCCTCCTGAAATTTTTTATGCTTCACCGCTTACTCTTGTGAGAGTGAGCCTATAATAAGTTGTATAGCCTTCGCCTTCTTTATCGCGGATTTCACAGAACAATCTGTCGTTTTCTTCGTCGTATGTAGTCAGCGTATAAACGGTGCCACCCATAATTGTAAGCGTTGCAACGTAAACTCCGTCGGTTTTCGTATAAGTTGCGGAATCGGACATAGTAGATTCACCCTTTGTCATAGTCAAGGTTAAACTTGTTTCTTCCACCGTCAAATTGAACAGATCTTCTGACAAGGTTGTTCCGAGAAAAGTGAATTCTTCTCCCAAATTAATAACGGTTCCTGCGGGCATAACGACTTGATATGTTTCCCAACTGCCGATCACCGCGTCCTGCCACTTTGCATAAAGGGTGATGTTTTTGCTCGGCATATAGCCGAATACGAACGCGTCAGGTTTGAGAGTCGTGCCGCCGTCGGTGCTTTCGTACCAACCGACAAAGCGCTCTCCGCTCTTTGTCGGCGCAGCCGGTACGGTGATCTCATCGCCCGCTTCGGCTTCGATTTGTGCAACGGGGCTTCCGCCGTTCGTCTCAAAAGCAATCGTATAGGTTTTGACAGTCGGCACCACCGCTCTTTCATAACCGCAAACGTTGCAGGTCGTATCCGCGTCGTTATCGTAAACGTGCGCGGCAAATTCCCCCTTCTCTTCGCAGTTTTCGCCCGTGCAGGCATGCCAATGTCCCGTTTCGTCGTGCGTCCACTCATCGGAAAACCCGTGTTCGTGTTTGCTTTCGCACGCAGTAAATACGGTCGCTCCCAAAACGAGAACAAGCACAACGCTCAAAATCGCCTTAATTGATTTTTTCATAAGATAACACTCCTATAATTTTTTATTTTTTCGGGGCGTTAGCACCCGTCAAAACCATTTTGCAATTTGCTCAAAGAGAATCCACAACGTCGCAAAGGTAATCGGTCTGCACGGACTCGTAGAAGAATACGTCTATAAACCCATTCTCCTTTGCTTGTTTTACTTTTTGAGCAATTTCGGGGTCGGAAGCATTGTCGCACAATAACCCAGCTTTCATAGTCGTATTTTTCTTTTTTGAGCGCAAAATCGCTTCCATACGGCGATCTAAAGATTTCTCCGTCGGACGACCGACGTCCATCAAAAGAACGTCAACAAAAAACGTTTCGCACGCCGTCGCAATCTTGTCGGGGTCTTGCGAAAGCGATTGCTCCACAAAGAAGCCCGCCTTTTTCAATGCGCACGTCACTGCTTCGCACACGAGAGTGTTTTGGATTGCGACAATCACTTTTTTCATTCTTCTTTTTTCTCCATGACTTGCCGACGTCACCCGACGGGGACGGACGATATGCAAGCCGTATAAGTTGACTTTATAATATTTTATAATTTTTCTTTTTGCGCGGGGAGTGTCAAATGACACCCTTTTGACGATTCTTTTAAAAAATCGCGTCGCATATAAAGAAAAATCGACTGCAAATCGCAGTCGATGATTACGTTTTGGTTTTTTGTCACGGATTGTCCGCATATGCTTTTGTTCACTTAGATATCGTCTTCCGTCCTATCAAGTATGGTAAGCCCCGATTCTCTTGCGCGCACGGCAAGTTCGGTGCGGCTTCTGAATCCCGTTTTTTCAAGCATATTGGCAACGTGATTGCGCACCCTCTTTTCCGAAATGCCGAGTTTTTCCGCAATTTCCGCGTTCGTGAACCCGCCCGTCATCTCGCGTAAAATTTCAAGTTCTCTCTCCGTCAACTCTCCGCTTTTCGCAAGTCCGAGTTGAATTTCGGGCACGTCGTCGGGATAAACGGATTCGCCGCTCAGCACGCGTTCGATAATCGTTAAAATCGGTTCCGGGCTGAAATCCTTATACCAAAAGCCCTCTACGCCGATCTTTTTCGCCCGTTCTACGTAAGAACATTCGGGCATACTCGTAACGATGATTATTTTTACTTTTTTATTCTGCGCCTTTATTTTTTCCGCCGCGACGAGACCGCTCGCCCCGTTTTTGGTTACCACGTCCATCAACACAAGGTCTACGGCGTGCCTTGCGCAGCAGATGTCCGCAATGGCGGCGTTGTCGATGGATACGGTAAGATTAAATTTAGGTTGCGCCTTTATAATCACCTCGAAAAGTTGCCGCGGCATCGACTGATCTTCCACGATCATCACGTTGATTTTATCGCTCATCTTCTTTTTCTCCTTTCGGAATACTCACGGAAAGCAGAAACCGCGGAAAACTTTCCGTTTTCATACTACCGCCCGCCATTTCCGTTATTCTACGCAAAGAGGAAAGTCCTCCTCCCTCTACGATTTCCGCTTTCGGCGGTCTGCCGTTATTACCGATTCTTGCCGTAAAAAATGCCCCTTCGTCCGATATCGTTATATAAAGTTCGTCGCCGTCTGCGTGCCTTGCGGTGTTGGTGATACACTCGAACACGGCGTTTGCAAGAATTTTTTCGGCGACGCTCCCTTTCGGCGGGCGCACGCCCGTGTACAATATTTTCACGCCTACGCTTTCCGCCGTTTTTTTAATTTCTTCCGCCCTGTCCTCTTCCGTTTCGGGCGAGGAAACAAACGAAACGACGCCGTTCCATTCGCGTATCAACGCCTCTTTGTCGCCTTCCCCCTGCAAAAGCGCTCTTTTGGTTTTCAGAATCAGAGAACCCATACCGTCATGCACCTTCACCCGCGCCGCAAGCGTTTCCCGCTCTTTGGTCACCTCGGTTACCGTTTCGCCGTACTTGCGGAGTCTTACGTTCATTTTCCGGAGTTCCTCGTTCTGTTCTTCGACTTTCTTTTTCAGCGCGAATTCACGGCTGATGTCCGAACCGGACAACTCGTAAACGGTCTTGCCGTCTAAAATATGGTTGATCCGCTTGTAACAACATGCCCTCCCGTCTTTTTTCTCGACGAGCACCGAATCGCCTTCCCGGCTGCAAACGATACCGTCCGCTACTTTGCCTTCGCACATAGCCGACCAGAACGCCGCGCCGTCCGAAAGCGGCATTCCCGTAATTTCTCTGCATTCGTCGCCTATTTTTCCGTTCGTTAAAAGCAGCCGCCCCGTTTCGTCGTAAAAGCACAGCCCTGCGGGCAATACGGAAATCGCGTCTTTGACGGACATAGCGGTAAGAGACGACAACCGCTTTTTTATGACGAGCGCCAGGCACAAACAGACCGACGCAAGCAGTAAAAAAGCCGCCGTAACAACGCACCACGCGGGCGAAAAACAAAACGAACCCGAAAAGTCGCTTCGATTTTTACCTAAATCGCGAATCTGAATGCCGTCCGCCAAAAAGCAGAACGTCAGAACCGCGCATACCGTACAAAGTAATTCCGGCAGAATATACCGCAATTTCAGCCGGTACGAAAGGCTTATCGCAAAACATACCACCCCGACAAACGCCGCAAGCAACAGCAGGATAAGCGTGCCGCAAAAAACGGCTTCGTTACAATCGACGAACGGTATCATACAATCGCCTCCCTTTCGCCGAACGACAGCGTTGCATACAGCGTTTCGTCCTGTATCTGCAAACGAACCGACGCTCCGAGTTTTTCGCATTCACGGCTTCGCCAATTCTCCGGTATGCTTTCTCTTGCGTTATCGAGGGCTATACGGCAATGCAATAACCCGTTATTAACCGACAGCCGTACAAGACACGCGGAAAGATCGGGAAGCGCGCTCTCTATGCAGTCCTCGAAAAATTCGTACAGAAAAGTAACCTGCCCGATAAGGGCTGTGCCGTCGCCCTCAAAAATCACCGACGCCGCCGCGCCGTAGAAAGAAAGCGCGTCCGTAGATTCGCGTATAGCGTATAAAAGTTCAGATAATTGCACCTGCCCGTTTTTTGCAAGCATTGCAAAATTACTGCGCCGTTTCAGATACACGCCGTAAACGACGGCAAGGCGTAGCGCTTCTTCTTTCTCTTCTTCGCTTATCGCCTTGGCAAAGCATTTTTTTATCTTTTTCAGATGCGGGCGAAACACGGCGAATATCCCTTTGTACAGGTTGTTCTGTTCTTCGATTTTAGAGCGCTGTTCTTTCAGTTTGTTTTCTGCGGCAATCAGGTCGCTCTCCTCCGCAAGCGTTTCGTTTATTTCCGCAAGAGATTCGTTTATTTTATTGATGACCGAATAATCCTCCGTCCAGAACACCTCTCCGCCTCGTATTGCTTTTGCGCGCAGAACAAGGTCTTCTCTCAATTCGGTTTTGCTTCCGTTTGCCGCTTTCATCGCCTGTTCGCGCGTGATTTCGGGCGCGTTTTTCGAGGTTAAAACGACGTTCAGGTCTTTATCGGCAATGCCTGCGGAAACGTCCGCCACGTAAAAAAGTTCTTCGTGATTGACGTTCGACGGGATAAATCCTATTCGGATAAGGCTTTCAAAAACCACAACCACGCTGAAAACAACCGCTTCCGGCATTCTGATAAAGACGGGATCGAACACTTCTCTCAAAACGCAGAGCACGATACAAACAATAAACAAAACGAGGGGAATCCACGCCTTTTTTCTGCACCCCGAAACGCGGCATTTGATATAGAGCAATACGCCGATGGAAAGATACAATACGGCAATCCACGACAGAATAAAATAGTACCCCCATTCCCATTTATATATTTCGTTGGAATATTTGAGCCCTTTTGCAAAAGAAAACACCTGCTCGTGGAGATCGTTCGTAAAAACCAATAGAATCAGCGCCGCCGCAGGCAGAAACAGCAGATACCATCCTTTTGCAAGCGGTTTTCCGTCTTTGCGTCCCATACCCAGCAGCGTAATAAGTAGAACCGCGGGAGCAAGGCAGTGCGGGATATAATAGGAATACCATAAATACCGCATCACCGTTCCGTCGTAAAAAACGTGATATTTGAGAAGTCTGACAAAAAGGATCCCCCCCATCAGCGCTATCGCCACGATAATCCCCGAGCAAATGCTTTTGTCGGAAATGCGGCTGATCACGGACGCCGTCCAATACGCGAGGAGACCGAAGAAAATATATTGCGTCAATAACGCAATCGTTGTTTTAACGGACCAATCGGAAATATAATCGTCTACCGTTTGCAGTACACAAGCAGTAAGGAAGAAGAACGCGGCAACTGCGACATATAATAAATCTTTTTTCTTCGACCTTGTCAGATTCATTCTATTACACTCCTTTATATGTTGCCGCCTTGTCGCCTATGCACGAGAATTCCACTATGTCGCCTATGTCACAGTTGAGATATTCGCAAATACGAAGCAGCGTTTCCACAGAAACAGGTTCTTCTTTATATAGTTTCGTAAGCGTATTCGGCGCCAGTTCAACCGCCTTCCTGAGTTCAGAGCCGTTCATCCTTTTATCAATCAGCAATTTCCATAACTTTGAATAACAAATTTTACGCATCGATTCGCTCCTTCTGCTTTTCGTTTAAGTAGTTTATGCCATATTGATTATAATACATTTTTTCTATAAAGACAATAGGTTATCTTTTTGATTTTATAAAATCTCTTATAAAAATGCGATTCATTCCCAAAGAAAATACAAAAGGCATAGAAGCTCTGTCCCATTGTTTATATATTTTCTCTAAAACTCTCGTATCGTTTCAAAACAGAAAAACGCCGGAGCATAAATTCCTGCGTTTGACATAAAGTCACGCTATAATCTATCCCTTGGTTCAATCTGTTCAGCAATTCGCAAGTTTTTATCTTCGACGACGGCTGTATGTAATTACGAAACCATTCGTCCAACCACATTCCATATTTCATATTGTTCTCCTTTTCGTTATTACTATAATTATAATTTTTCTTATCACCCTTGGAAAACTACACTCAAACAGCAACAAAAAAGAGAGAACCTAAAAACTTGTTCTCTCTTAAAAATTATTATAAAATTGTAGTACCCTATCGAGCAAAAACGATATGTCGTAAGTTCAAGACCTGTTTTTTGAAAAAAGCGCCGAAATGCAGCTGTTAAATTCAAAGATTTTGTCCAACGACAAAAACACAAGATATAGTAACAAAAAAGCACAAGATACGCGGGTAACTTGTGCTTTTTTGTCTGTTGCAGCTTTTTCGTACAACAAAGATGGTGGGAAGCCCGTGACATAAGTTGAATAATCGTTACCTTTTGTCCCATTCACGCTTTTGCAAATGTCGATTTGTGAATTATTACATTACAAAATATCCGCTTGCAAATATTTATTCGCGATTTTTGCATAAAACAATATGTTTTATGCCCCGCAATCACATTGTCCGTACGCTTGCCGATTATAGTCTCATTGCCGCAAAGAATCAATCGTTGATAACCAATAAAAAAGAAAGCGTGTTTTTAAACACGCTAACTTCATCATTTGCAATGCTTATATAGTCGCACTCGGATAAATGTCGATAGTTCCGTAAACGTCAACAATTTCTTCTGTTATATCTCTTTTGCTTTCTGGCAAAAGACCGTTAGCGGTAAGTTCCACGGTTTCACCGTTTTGGTATTTTACGGTAACGTAATATACGCTATTATTTAATTTACCGAAAATATAACTTTCGTAGTTATATTTTGTTACGTTTATGGTTTGATAGCATTGACTGTAATCTCCACTCAATCCTTCATTGTGATACGTAACCGTTATATCCACATTCGTAGGAACCAATGTGTATGCATCCTCATAGTAATATCCTATTTCATTGATATGAGGAAAAACAACGCTTTCATCTTTATATTTATCGCTATTATACTCGCATCTTTTTGTTGCTTTGCCTTTATAAGAGACTGACACAGGAATCAATTCGTTATGGTGTCCGCCACCTGTACTATTTTCGTTTGCAACGACTCTAAATGAAAGACTCCCCTCATATTCGACAAATCCAGAAAGCCTTGGTTTGATGTCAATTGTTACAGAATAACTTGTGTATTCTTTACCATATCTGCCGTTATCAGTCCCATACGTTGACGATTTGGAAAAAGTAAAAAATTTCTCAAAATCCCTCTGCGACGTTAAATGTTGCGTATGCGTTGTCGTTATCGTTTTACCACCAATTTCGACAGTGTCATCATTGTTGCCACTGCTACAAGCAGTAAATATAATCAAACAACAAATCAAAACAAGTGTAATTATTATAAACTTCTTTTTCATATATCCCCCCTTTGAGTGTTTTATAATACAAATATAACTTAACATAAAGGACATGTCAATAAACAGAAAATAAAAAACGAATTGAACAGAGGGTTCAACTCGTTTTTTATTTGGTGGAGATGCGGGATTTGTAGCAAACATAGTTTGCGTAATAACGGAGCGGAAATGCTTGCATTTTAAAGCGGAGTGTCAGCCCGGGTACCGGGGTTCACACGGCGACGCCGTGTTGCGATTTTTCAAAATCGCAATAAATCCCCGCATTGACGACATAGAAAAACAAGTTGAACAGGAAGTTCAACTTGTTTCTCGTTTGGTGGGAAGCCCGTGACACAAGTTGAATAATCATTTAATTGTGCTTGCACTCCGAGTTTTACATTGCCTTTCGGCACGGCGGTTTAGCACAGAGAAAAGCCTATGTAAACGGCAAAATTATTGCTTGTTCGATATAGGCTGTTTTGTTGTAAAACGCAATAATTTATGCTGTCCGTTGACATAGGCATCTTGTAATTGTAAGTGATATGTTTTTGAGTTTTCTCGGTGCTGCGCCGTCTTGTTGCCGAAAGGCAAATAAAACTCGGAGCGTATTCCAAAATGAAAAAACATATCAAAAATTATGACGTTTTCAAAGAAACAATCTCAGAAGACAATGTTCTTGCAATAGCAGAACAGTTGGCTATGTATGAAACACGATTCCTTATCGGCTATATGGGTAGCAGAATGCAAAAGATATATGCAGACTTATGCGTTGATATAAGGCGTAAAAACGATATTAACCACACGTTTAGCGACGGTTATGATTTAGTCCAAGAATGCGTGCTATTCCTTTGTAATCATTATGGGAAACGTTTAAACGATGTTTTGGCATACGATAAAAAAGGCAAGGCAATAACTGTCAAAATTGCGTGCATTAGAGCGATATCTAAACTTATAACCCGAAAAACAAGCGATTATTACCGCTCGGTGAGTCTTGAAGCCCTGACACCCGTCAGCGAGCCGTCTTGCGAGATTGAAGAAGATATTGTCAAAGACTATACTGTCTATGATTCAATCGTTGACAGCCTCAATTTGACGGACAATATGAGAATTGCGCTCGAATGTCGGCAAAACGGATTGAGTTATCCAGAAATCGCCACCATACTTGAACGAGCGCAATCCACCGTGTTTGAGTATTTCATCAAAATGCGACAAAGATATAATGCTATTTATGGATAACACTTGCATAATTCAACCATTCATATTTGAAAATGAATTCGCAACACAAAAACCTAAATCCGTTATCGATTTAGTATTGTATATTCAAAGGTCGTAAACTGTGTCGCAGAATATAAGCGTTCTTCAATATTATGTTGTGCCAAATCATCAATAAGCTCATATGTGGGGTGTCCATAGTTATTGCCAAAGCCATATGATACGACATAATTTTCAAAACAATATTTTCTATTGCTGAGAAGATTTCCCACCGTTTTACTCCACTCTTCTTTTGCCCCATGATGCGGGATTTGCATAACCTTTGTCGAAATCTCGTCGTTGTCGGAGTATTTTTCCAATTGGGTATTAGACTCTTGCAAAACGGCACCATCGCCAGTCAACAGCGTTGCGGGCGCATGACATTTTACGGGTTTGATGTCAAGACAGCAACCATTATTTGTTTCCAACACGCAATCGGATTGTTCGACTTCAAACAACGAATCCTTGCTCGACGGATAACAATTTTGTACGTTTAGTATTTTGTTTCATATAATTTACCTCCATTTTTAATGCTTACACTATACGTATTTGGCGATCCTTTTCGATGACGCTAACCGTATTTAAATCGGGGATAAGCTTTACCTCTCCCGTCAGCGGTTTATCCGTGCGGACGTAAACCTCTTTACCGTTAAGCGAACATTTTAAAAACCTTTCGCTTGAATAATCCAACTCGCCTACAATTGTTGCGGTTATGCCGCTTTCCCCAACTGTAAAATCGTAGGGAGAAAACTCACACGTATAAGACGTATTAAAAACCTTTCTGCCGGAAAACGCCGCAAACATCTTTGCGCAGACCTCGTCAGGGCAGACACACTTTTCACCTTCTATAACAAAGGAATATAAGGCTTTCTTTTTACGCTTACCCCTTTCATCCATTTCTGCGACCTTTTCCATAATAAAGGTTGCGTCAAGAGAGTTTACGAGCGGCAAGGGCTGAACGACGTTTTCACCGCCACGGCGAAGCGTTATTTGTTTGAAGTCTATACCTATATTTGCTTCACCATTCGATTGAGCCAAATCGGAAATTGTGAACACCATCACCCCGTTTATATCGAGCGAGAGAAGATTGCTACCCGAAACCTTTTCGCAACCGATCACCTTTGCTTTCGTCTCACCATTAGCTAATGCGGTAACGGGTAAAAGCAGTTCATATTCCCCGTCGTCGCAGGATATTGCAGGGGGAATATCAAATTCCGTACCGAGCGTACGCAGCTTATTCCCACTGACCGTACAGTTGAGATAGTTGTATTCGGGAACTCTGGGCAGAATACTCTCCTCCGTCTCGCTATCAAACAGGTGAATAGCACCTATATCGAATGCAGCTTCAACCACTTCGCCCGATTCATATTCCTTGAAGCCGCCCGACTTGATTATAACCCTTGTCCCCGTATCTGTAAAATCGTCCCCGTCTAAATTTATATCGCCGTAGACGAGCGTTTCTGTACCCAGCTCTTCGGTATGGGAGACCTTAACCTTGACGACCGCTTGCGACTGTTCAACTTTTACGGGGTCGAGAGATATATCCTCCGCACGGAAGCCTATCGTAACCTTATGCTCTCCGTCAAGGTAATGAGGAATAACCTTGGTTAGTGCAGAATACGGAACAGTCAACCGTGCTTGAGAATTTGCAAAATTAATGCAAACTCTATCCCCATCCTTTAATATTGTTCCCTCAAAGAAGTTCATCTGCGGAGTGCCGATAAAGCCTGCGACAAACTTATTTGCAGGGTATTTATATAAGTTTTTGGGAGTATCGATTTGTTTAATAAATCCGTCCTTCATAACGACTATGCGAGTACCCATAGTCATAGCCTCTACCTGGTCGTGCGTGACGTATATAAACGTAGTCTGCAATTTTTTATGCAGTTTAACTATTTCGGAACGCATCTGCGTACGCAGTTTTGCGTCGAGGTTGGATAGAGGTTCGTCTAAAAGCATAACCTTGGGTTCACGCACGATTGCTCTGCCCAAAGCTACACGTTGACGCTGACCGCCCGACATCTCCTTGGGTTTCTTCTTTAAATAATCGGTTATACCGAGAATTTCAGCCGCTTCCCTAACCCGCCTGTCTATTTCGTCCTTGGGTACCTTTCTCATCTGCAAGCCGAAAGCAATATTGTCATAGATAGTCATATGCGGATAGAGAGCATAGTTTTGGAACACCATGGCGATGTCCCTGTCTTTGGGCTCTAAACCGTTTACTACCACGTCGCCTATCTTCAATTCGCCTGCGGATATCTCTTCAAGACCTGCTATCATTCTTAAAGTTGTTGATTTTCCGCAACCCGAAGGACCGACAAACACGATAAACTCCTTATCTTCAATTTGCATATTGAAGTCGTTTACCGCCTTAGTTCCGTTGGGATATACCTTATAAATATGTTTTAAACTTAAATTAGCCATAACTTTCCTCCTTTTATTATTCCTTGACTGCCCCTGCCGACATACCGTTAATCATATATTTGACAAGGCAGAAATACAGCACGATTATAGGTATGGCGATTATTATCGACCCCGCCGCAAACCGTGCAAACTCGGTTTCGCCCAAGGACATAAGCCCCACGGCAACGGTGTACAGATTTTTGTCCTGCAACAGCATTTTAGGAAGAATGAAGTCGCTCCACGGCCACGTGAAAGCAGTCAATGCCGTATAGACGAGAATAGGTTTGGACATAGGCAGAATAAACTTTACGAATACCGTGAAGTTTGAAGCTCCGTCTATTCTCGCCGCCTCGTCAATAGAATACGGCACGGTGTCGAAAAAGCCCTTCTGCACCATATAGCCCATAGGCGCCTGCGCAGAGTAAATTAAAATCAAACCCCAGTGCTGGTTAATAAGATTGAACTGCGTCATTAATAGATATACGGCAATCGTACCCATAAACGAAGGGAACATTCCCAAAACCAGCGTGGTTTTCATCATAGCTTTTCGGCTTTTAAAGCGGAAGCGAGACATACAATAAGCCGTTAATATGGTCAATAACGTACCAAGAATACAGCTCATCCCCGCAATGAAAAGCGTGTTTAAAAACCACCGAGGGTAGTTATACATAACCGTATCTGTAAACAGCGTTTTAAACGCCTCTACGCTGTATTCGGAGGGGAAGAACCCATCGAACGAATAGATAGAACCCGACTTTGAAAACGATGCTAATATAAGCCAAAGACAGGGAAAGAAAAAGATAAACGCCACTATTATGAGAATACAGTAGGTTATGAGTACGTTGAGAACTTTTTTGGATTTTGCCTTTATAACTTTACTCTTTGCCTTATTCATCTGAAGGTTTCCTCCTGTTTATACGAAGGTGAGAATACGTAGACGGCGAGCGAAATAGCTGAAGTTATGATAAAGATAATTAAGCTTATCGCCGCACCTATGGAGTAATAATTATTGTCGATAGACATATTGTACAGCCAATTTATTAAAAGGTCGGTGTCGCTTGCAAGGAAATAACCGTCTACGTACAGACCGCCACGCAGGAAATAGAATATACCGAAGTTATTGAAGTTGCCGATAAACTGCGAGATTAGCACGGGCGTGGTAGCGAACAGCACGTAGGGCAGAGTGATTTTTATAAACTGCTTCCAGGCGCTTGCACCGTCCACCCTTGCCGCTTCGTACAGGTCGGTATTTATGTTGGAGAGTATACCGGTTGCCAAAAGCATAGTCGAGGGTATACTTATCCAGGCGTTAACAGCAAGCCCCAAAAACCTTGCAGTCCATTTGGCGTTCAGTCCGAGGAAATCCACCGCCTGACCGCCGCCCTGCTGAATGTAGTAATTAATAGGTCCGCCGTATGAGAACATAAACTTAAACCCAAGCAGGGTAATAAAGCCGGGTATTGCATAGGCGAGAATGGGGAAAGCACGCCAGAATACCTTGCCCTTTACGCACTTTTTGTTGAGAAGAAGAGCAAGACCTAAACCTGCAAAGTAGTTTATAGCCGTAGACAAAACCGCCCAAAGCATATTCCAGCCGAATATCTTGAAGAACGTGGGTGCGAATTGCCCTAAAGTTAGAATCTTTCCAAAATTTTCAAAGCCCACCCAATCTACAAGCGCAGGGGGGATTATATCGCCGCCATAGTTGGTGAACGCAATGAGTATCATAAACACTATGGGCAGAATACTGAATACGCACACGCCGATAACGGGAAGTGCCAAAGCCGTTTTATAGAAAGATTTATCGAGAAGGGCTGCCGCCTCCTGTTTAAAAGTCTCCGGCTGTTTTAACGTGTCGTAGGCGCACTGCGTTTTATAGACGTCCTTTACGTTAGAAATATAGATTGCCACATAGAGAATAATCATCAGTATGGCAAAGATACCCATAATGAGCATAACCACAGAGTTGTCGCCCTCTATTCCGTACCAGGCATTGCCTTCACGGGTGCCAAGGGTGAAAAAGCCGAACAGGTCGGTTGCGCCCGTAAGCACGAAATATGCGATGAAAGCAATTTGCAAGACGAGGAACATTATTCCCTTTGCCCACTGCTTATACAAAAGCTGACCAAGCCCCATTATGCACAGCGAGGCACAGACCTTTCCGTTACCTTGGGTTAAAATCTCCTTTGCACCTGCAAATTTGTCTTTTAGCCTTTGGGGTATGCTTTTGAAAAATGACGTTATTTTTTTGCCCAAGTCGGCAAGCTTATTGCCTTTTTCTTTCTGGTTGACCATTTTCCCTCCTTTAACCTGCAAGCGTGTGTATAGCGTCGTATATCTGTTTATCGACGTTTGCAAGTCCGTCTTTGAGCGATTGATCGGTAATATATACGTTCTTTGAATTAAGCACGTCATCGGCAAGTATGGCGCAGAAGGTCTGCAACGGCGTCCATACCTGCGCTAATGCCCTGACGCTGGGCATAACGTAGATTACACCCTTGTCGAGATTTTCGTTAATGGTTTTATTAAGTCCACCCTTTTCCTCGGCAATATCCGAACGCGCAGGTGATATACCTAACAGCTCACAGCGTCTTCCTATCATTTTATAACCAGTTGCAAAGTTGACGAAAGCAAGTGCGGCGTTTGGCGCTTTGGTGTATGAGCTTATAGCATACCCGTTGACGCCACCCATTACGGTCATCTCCTGCATTCCCTGTGATTCGTCCTCTAAATCACCGCTTATCGGCAGTTTGGGAACGGGAACCACCTTTAAATTTTCACGGGCATACTCTTCGGTATAGCCTGCGTTTACCATTTCCTTTAAGAACAGCGTGTAAACGTCGGGCGTGGTCATGGTCGCGAAATACGTTCCCGAAGCAAGGCGTGAGTAGGAGTTTTTGGTTATGGTGTCCTCGGTACATTCAAGGTTCATTACCGAAGCGAGCTGACGGATAATCCTTGCACCCTTATAGCTTTCACCTTTAGAAAAGCCAACGTCGTAGGTATCCTTGCCATCCTCGCCACCGAACACGTAACCGCCGTAGGAGAAATAGTAGCCCGAAGCAAAATAACCATCGTTTAGCGACTTCATATATCCGTATTTACTGCCTTCGCTCTCCTGACGAATGAGTTTGGAATAGCGGTATAAATCCGTCCAGTTTTCAACCATATCGGGTACGCCGTTTTTATCGTCGTCCCAGTCGGTCTGCCAGTTTTCGGGTAGTAAATCTTCACGGTAATATAGAAGTGGTTGCTGAATATTTACGGGTACGCCGAATACATATTCCTGTCCGCTGAACGAGGCGGTATATGCGTTCCAAGCATTTTCACCGATATAGTTATAGCAATCAAGCTGTTCAACGGGCAACGGCAGAATGTGCTTACCGTCGGTATATTTCATAACTGCATCGTTAGCCTGATACAATACGTCGGGTCCGTAGCCGTATGGACCGCCCGTCTCCAAGTCGGTGTACTGATCCATATTGGCGTCTACAGCCTTTATGCCGTATTCTTTATATTCCTCGTTAAACGCATCAAGCAGTTCTTTCAAATAGCCCTGCTCCTTTGCCGTATCGTTTTCAAGTATTCTCAATGTTACGTTGCGCTCTAACTCACCCGTGAATTTTTCCGCACCGCTAGAGCTGACGCCTGCGGCAATAATACCCAGCGTTCCCAGCGTTATTATCACGGCGAGTATAACGGCAATATGCGCAATCAATGCCGATAACGTCTTTCGCATTTATCCCTCCTTAACCATTATTTTGTATTAAAACAAATCCGCCGTCTGACAGAATTTGCCCCGAATATCTATTAGAGCATACCGCATTATCTGCGGCATATTTCCGACACTTTCCGCTTTGGTTGATTGTCAGCACGTATTTTGTACGCTCTGCAATCAACAGTCCGTCCTCTTCGTAAATTTTAATTTTTGCCCCCGAAAGTCCGCCACTACTCTTTAAAGCGGTTAATGTTTTAATCAACTTCTTCAAGGGCGTATCCTCTTCCGCCTTAACCCAATCCATACACCGCCTGTTGTCGGGGTCGTAACCGCCCTCCATTGCAATTTCCGTACCGTAGTAAATACAGGGCGTTCCTACAAAAAAGTAATTGAGGGCAATTGCACTCATCAGCTTATCTTTATCGCCTTTAACCCTCGTTAAAAACCTGTCGGTATCGTGGCTGTCTAAAAGATTAAGCATCATTAAATTTACCGTATCGGTATTTCGCATTAAAATCTCGTTTAGCTTATCCGACATTTGTTTTGGGGAGAATTTGTCGAATGCGTAGAAATCGAGACAAGCCTTTGTAAAGGCGTAATTCATTATGCCGTCAAACTCGTCGCCGTGCAGATAGGCGTTGGCATCGTGCCAGTTTTCACCGATTAAAATGCAGTCGGCTTTTTCCTCTTTAACCGTCTTTCGGAAGGTTCGCCAGAAATCGTGGGAGACCTCGTCCGAAACGTCCAACCGCCAGCCGTCTATTTTAAATTGCTTTATCCAATATACCGCCACGTCCAAAAGAAATTTCTGCACTTCGGGGTTGGAGGTGTTGAACTTGGGCATATATTTGCAGGCGGCAAAGCACTCGTATTCAAGCGGATTATCGGAAGTTATTACAAACCAATCGTAGTAGGGCGATTTTCTTCCGTGTTTTAAAACGTCCTGAAACTGCAAAAGATTTTCACTGCAATGGTTGAATACTGCATCCATCACAATTTTCATACCGAGCGAATGAGCTTTATCTACAAGCTGACGAAAAACCTCCTTATCACCGAAGGCGGTGTCTATCGAATAATAATCGCTTATATCGTATTTATGGTTGGATATCGACTTGAAAACGGGCGTGAGATATACTGCGTTTATGCCTAAATCTTTTAAATATTCAAGTTTTTGACAAATCCCCTGCAAATCACCGCCGGCAAAGCTCTTTGGCGTGGGTATACCGTCCCACTCCATATTTACGTAGGATAAATCCTTTTTCCTGTTCCCTACGTTAAACCGCTCCACGAAAATCTGATAGAAACACGCCGTGTCCATCCATTTTACACGTTGCATTATGTCGGCTTTATTTATGTAAGCGTACTGAAAACAGTTGTAATAACTCAGCTCAAAATCAAATTGTTTGGTCAGTCCGTCCTCGGAATAGAAGTATTTCATACCCTTATCGCATATTTCAAAGACGTATACTAGCCGCAAATCTTCTAAAGATAACGTTATAGTGTAGTAAGCGTACAGTCTGTCCTCATAGCTCCTGTTCATAACCGCTTGCTTGCGTTCAATGGCAAATGAATACTTCCCCCCGTAAATTACCTTGACCTCTTCGGGCGTATCCTTACGGGATATTCTAAGCCTTAAACAGACTGTACTTGCGTCAACTGCGTAGCAATATTTGGATTCAGGATAGTGTAAAATTGCGCTTTCGTTCATATTAAAAACCTTATTCTTGACATTTTTTGTAAGCTTAGTTATACTTTAACTGTTATGAAAGACAGAGTTACCATTCACGACGTAGCACGTGCCGCAGGCGTTTCAGCCGCAACCGTATCCTACGTAATAAACCAGAGAGAAGACCAATCCATAAGCGAAAAGACTAAGCAAAAGATTTGGCACGTTATAAATCTTCTCAACTATAAACCGAGCGTTTTTGCAAAGAATCTGCGTGCCGAACCTCACTCAAAACTCATTGCGGTATGTACGGGGGAGCTCAATCCCCTTGCACGGGCAGAATACCTGTACATGCTTGAAAATCTTACGGCGTCTTTCCCTGGCGACTATGGTTTACTTTTCAATACCCTGCCCTGTGGTCGTCTTGAAAACGCAGACGCCATAATAGCCTATAACGTTACCAAAGAGACCTTTTACGAAATAGGTAACAAAAACTTTATCCCCCTCGTTGCCGTGGACTGCCTTGTAAACGACCCTCTGTTCTTTCAGATAACCACCGACTATGCGGCTTTGAAAAGATTAGCAGACGAACGTTTTAACCAAGATTACGCCTTTGTATGCATAACACCGTCTGACGAAAACCTTAAAAGTGAGATTAAAGTTCAGTTCCCCGACGTCGTATTTGTTGAAAGCTACGACGATTTATGCGCCATAAACGCCACTTGCGTAGTAACTTTGCACGAGATAATTGCAAGATTTTTCCGCAGCCGCAACGTCAACGTGTTTTTTGCCGACAACGCTTACTTGGCAAAATGCGATCAAACAACGAGATGTATAGAGCAGGCGTTGAGCCACGAACCCTTCAACATACACTCTTATAAAGTATAACATACGTTAATGAACAATTAAATAGCAACTGTTAATTAACCATCATAATTAAAGTAAATCGGGTATCTTGACAGGTACCCGATTACTTTTTGGGAGAAAAATTTTACAGTGCCACGGCTTTTAGCTAACTGCGTAAAAATCAACTTTTTCAGTAGCTATATCGTAGACAACCTTGTAGGTACCTGCGGTAGAGCAAGTGAAGTTAGAACCGCTTGCAGGGGTAAATACAGAGTTTGCATCACCGCTTGTACCTATAGCTGCCGCACCAATGTATGTGCCGTAGCCGGTGGTTTCACCCTTGGGATGCTTTTCCATGCCGAACTCTACAGCCTTGTCAGCCTCAACCGTAATGGTAAATTCATACTTGGTTTTGTCAGCGGAGAGGGTTAATCTCCAATCTTGTGAGAAGCCGTGCGACCAGTTGTTTATGTTTGAACCCTTGATATAGATATCCAGCGTATCAGCAGATTCAACGTGTTCGGTGATGGTTATAATCTTTGCGTAGCTGTTGAATGTTATATCGTAAGTTCCAGCGGTAACGACCTTTATGTTGTTGTTTCCACCGCCCACTACAGTAAACGCTTCACCACCGTTGTAGAGATAGGTGTAGTTGTAACTGCCAAGTCCGTTGTAACCAGCCGTTCCCCATTCGCCACGTTCGGTAGAACCTGCCTTGAACGCCTGAATTATTATCTGAGAGTCGGCTTTCATAGTAACGTTCTTAATTTCGTATACGTCGGACGTTCCCACCTGTGTAAGTTTGTAATCTGCGTTGAAGCAGTAACCGCTCCAATCTGCAACGCCTTCTGCAAACGTGCCGTCAATATAGTAATCGGTAGCTGCAGGCACGGCGGTTGAATCGAACGTAGCCGTAAGCACTTTGGTAGATGCGGTATAAGTAAAGGTGTAAGTACCTGTTGCCTTTGCAATCATATTGTAGGTAGCCGTCTGGTCGATTAACGCCTTAGCTGCCTCGTCGAGGTTGCTTGCCCTGAGATATTCGGTACCAGTCGTAACGTTGGAACCTATGGTGTTTTGAGAGGTGAACATAAACTCTTCACCCTCTTTGAGATAGACGCTAAGCGTATATACGCCGTCCGTGTTGGTCATCTTGGTTGCAGAGTTATACATATCCTTCCAATCGGTTATACCTGCACCCTTGATGAAATAGTCGGTAACCACCTCCACTTCTGCGGTAACGTCACCGTTTCTTACCCAAGTAATGGTGTCCAAAGGATTAATATTGAAAGCTTCTTTATTTGCTTCCGTGTAAGAAGCGTGGGAAGTTTCGTAAGTGTCATCGTCGGGGTGAGTAGTAAGTGTAAATGTATAGTTACCTGCATACTCGCACTTTATGTTGAGACGGTACGAGGAGTTATCACCAATCGTGCTTGCACCGCTGAATGCCTCGGTTCCATCAGCAAGCGTGAGTTTATCAAGATAACCTACGCCACGCTGATTGTGCCAGCTTTCGTTAATTGCAAACTGGAACAGATCGCCCACGTATAAATCTACGGTGTAAGTGTATTCGTTCTTATCAGTAGCCTTGGTCATCTGAGTGGTTTCGTCAAATACCTTACCCCAGTTGCTTGCGGAGAGAATAGGGCTGGTTCCTGCACCGACTATATAATATGTACGGGTGTCAACCGACTGAGTAGCCGACGACCACTGCGAGAATACGGACGTATCCGCATTGATAGTTACCTCTTCAAATTTAAATTCGTGAGTAAATCCGGGGGTAGCCCACCAACCTTCAAAATTATATCCTTCCTTTTGGGGCGTCCAGTTGGTTGCCTTACCGCCCTCCTCTACGCTTTCAGTTTTTAAAACGTTGCTTCCGTCATAGTAAGTAACGGTGTAAGTCGTCGTTTGGGGCTCCGAGGGTGTGCAAGCTGCAAACAGGGCAAGCCCCATCATAGCCGCAACGACAAGAATAAGCCATCTGAGTTTTTTCATCTTTCCACCTCATAAATTTTTTACGATAGAGCAAACTGCGTAATTTTGCGTTTACTTAATCGGTTAAGTTAATTATAATCAGCCTTATGCCATTTGTCAATACAATTTTATAATATTTTTCATAAAATGTTATTTACTTTCATTATCGGCATATTGTTTTTTTAAAGCTATTGAAGAATTAATCAAATCGGGTTTCCCGATTGGGTGGCGAGAGATGGGGACGGAGCGAGCTGTCGTGGGGCAACTTGTTGCACCGCCTTTACCTGCTTAGGCATTGGCTTTTAATGCCTTTTTGCAACATTTTTATTGCACTCAAATTTTCTTAAAAATAGTCAAAAAAATTTTTCAATTATACCGTATTCTGTCATATTTAGTATGTTATAGTTTGGCTAAAAAAGCCTGTTTTTCGATGAAAAACAGGCTAGGTATTTTTAAGCGGAAATGGCTTATTTTATAGTCAAAACGAGGGTTTTTAAGCAAATATTGCGTAAAACGGCTTAAAAATAGTGTAAAGCCGTTGCGACAAATCGCAACGGCTTACAATTGAAATCCGGCAACTTTCTATCCTCCCAACACGTGATGTGTAAGTACTTTCGACGTAAACGAGCTTAACTTCTGTGTTCGGAATGGGAACAGGTGGATCCTCGTTGCTATCGTCACCGGAATGGCTCCGCTTGTTGGACTGAGCCTGAAGATAGCCCGACCTCATACCTGCCTCGTAATCGGTAAGTTCCTTTCCTACTTTAGGTCCGTGCTGATGGACTTTTGCTTTGCGTTCTTCTGCGTAACCTTTCGCACGCTTGGACGGAACGCTCCAACGTCTTTCGTTGTTGTTCGCCATTGAAATTCTCCTTTTGTTTTTATAATGTTGCCCATATCGCACCTTTATAATACACACATTTTGCACAAATTGTCAATCATCTGTATAATTTAACAATTATACAACCCCTCAAACACGATGTGATTTATCTCTGTATTTAACCCCTTTGGCACTTAGGCGTATGCTTGTCTTGAACAAGTCGTCGAGGCTTCGCCTCGCCGAGACAAGCATACGCCTTGTATAAAAACAAACCGCCTAAAAAGGCAAAATCGCAGCCGTGCGGAACGGGCCGTTCGCGCTACACCGCTTGGCGAATCGGGCCCGTTTTTCTCTCACATCGGCAATGCGATTTTTTGTCCTCTTTTTCATAGGCGGATTTATTTCTTTTTTTATATCAAGTTGCGAAATCTGCTTTTGTCTTTTCGGCATCGAAATTGCCGCTCGAGTATACCTTAATATGCGTTTCCCCATTCAAATTTCTACTCAACATTTATTTTTTTAACAAAAATTTCCCCTAAAGTTGGATTTTATGTACTCACGCTCAAAAGCGATTCCGTGCTATCTTAAAAACTGTTCATAACACACAAAAGCCATTGCGTAGCCATTCTCGCTCCCGAGAGTTGTCCCGCAAAACCGCACGAAAACCATTGAAACTAAACTTGCACCCATTTGTGCAAAACGTGTCGGCAATGATACGCTGTCGGTAGATCATATCACAACAGGGTTCGGACGGTGTTCGCTCACGATTTCAAACTCGTCCAAACTACGCACAACAATGTTCTTGTTTGTTTATTCGCTCACGTTTACGATGTGTATTGTTCACAACACGTAAAGATGTAGCGAGTACAACTGAGTCTTGATAGAGTATGGGCAAGTCTTGGAAGAGTCCGGCTGAGTCTTGAAACTGGGCGGAATAGTCTAGAAAGATGACTGCTTTTGTCTGTGTACAACGCCCATTCAACTGTGTTATGAATAAAATCGCAAGGTCGAGAAAAAGAGGTAAAGCCTATGTAGCAACCAAGTCCGTGAAAGTTAAATCTTCGTCTTTACTTCCTTTTCTCAACTCTTGCAAAAAATATTAAAAAAGGAGGTAATGCCATTGAAGAAAAAACAAGTCCAACTCAAAGTAACAACTGTCGGCGAGCCAAATCTTGAAGCAATGAGCGAGAGCGAACAAAAGGCGTTCTACGTTTCAATGCTCATGCGGATTTTGGATAAACGCCGACAGCAATTGGAAGAGCAATCTTCCGTCAATGCGCAAAAAGATAATGCCGTTCCCCGAGTGTAAAGTCTATTCGGACGGGAGCCACTTTATCGCAATACCGCATACGACAAGACCTAAACGAAAAGCAAAATCGCTTGAAAACATAAGCGGAGGTAATACGGAAAATGTAGAAGAAAATATCGCCAAAACAAAGCAATCTCAAAGTCCCAAAGATTTATTTGAAGAAGCATATAAGGAAAGCGCAAAACTACCAAAAAAGCAGCGCAAAAAATTTATACAAAATCAATTAGAACCGTATTTTGAAAACCCTCAATCCGCACAAGATTTTGTGGATGTCAACATAGAACGAAAAAGGACAAATTCCATAGCCAGAAAAGTAAGGCTTATGCGCAAAGTGAACCTGCAAGATTGGAACTATTTTTGCACGTTCACGTACGATTCTGCTTTGCACACGGAAGAAACCTTTCGCAAGAAATTAAGCAACTGTTTCAAGCATTTATCATCTCGCAAAGGTTGGAAATATATAGGCGTTTGGGAGCGTTCGCCAACAAAACAACGCTTGCACTTTCACGGCATATTTTACATACCCGAAAACGGTATGATCGGCAAGATCGAAGAAGTAAGAGATTTCAGCACAAAGAACAAAAAGATGCAGTTTAGTTATATAAACTCGCACTTTAAGTCTTTGTTCGGTAGAAACGACTTCAAAGCGCTATGCACGAAACAAGACTTATATTTGTCCGTTGGATACATTGTGAAATACCTCGAAAAGTCCGGTGAAAAGTTGGTATATTCTCGCGGATTACCGACGTATTTCAAGTCCGATATTATGGACGACGACGTTGCGTGCAGGATAGGCATCGAAGACAGAAAACTACTTCTTTTCGACAATTTCACTTGTGTCGCAGACGGTGAAATTATAGGCGAAGTGAGTCCGCAAACAATAAGTCAAATGCCAAAGGCAAATTGACAATTTACTATCGTCTTTCGCGATGGGAGCGTAAACGAAAACTGCGGTTTGTCAAGGGTAAAATGTATGCTTTTCAGCCCCCTTGACAAACCTATAAAAATACTATGTTTCAGACACTATCGTTTCCGTTTATTTTCGTTCCCGTCGCAAGACGAAATAACCAAAAAAAGGAGAAAGAAAAACAATATGAAAACAGCAGCAATATATGCTAGATATTCTAGCAACAGCCAAACGGAGCAATCCATTGAAGGTCAACTTGACGTGTGCAATAAATACGCCAAAGACAATGATTTGCAAGTGGTTGCCACCTACATAGACAGAGCCATGACAGGCACGAACGATAACCGCCCGGACTTTCAGCGGATGTTGAAAGACAGCGAAAAATCAAGTTGGGATGCGGTGCTCGTGTATGCCTTGGACAGATTCGGGCGCAACGCCGTTGAAGTTGCAGTCAACAAACAAAGACTCAAAAAGACGGGAAAAATCCTTATATCCGCAACGCAGCGCACATCGGACAATCTGGACGGCACAAAGAACTTGGACGGCATTATCCTTGAAAATGTGTACATAGGCATCGCCGAATACTATTCCGCAGAGTTATCTCAGAAAGTGCTTCGCGGTCTGAATGAAAATCGCAAGAAAGGATTGTTTTGCGGCGGAGGCGTTCCGTATGGATATCGTGTTGAAAACAAGCACGTTTACGTAGACGAAGATGCAGCAGAAATCGTGAGATACATATACGAAAGATACTCAATCGGAGTAACCGTGCCTCAAATTCTTAAAGAATTGAATGCCCGCAACGTTTTGTTCAAAGGCAGAGCGTTTAACAGCGGACACGTTTACAAAATATTGAGTAACGAGCGATATTCGGGAAAATATACCGTACATGGCGAAACATACACCAATACGTTTCCTAAAATAGTATCGGATGAGATTTTTGACAGAGTTGCGCAAACAGCAAAGAAAAATTTGCGCTGCAAACGAAGCGTTGAAGTTGTATATCTGTTGAAAAACAAAGTGAAATGCGGATACTGCGGAATGCCGGTTACGGCAGAAACGGGAACTTCACGGCATGGCAAAACGATACACTATTACAAATGTTCGGGACGAAAGCGAAACATAACCGACTGCGATTTGATGATAGTGCGCAAGGAAACGCTTGAAAAAATCGTGATGGATGCCATAATAAATGCCCTTTCAGAGCCAAATGCAATAAGCAAAATCGTAGACCATATATACCAAGTGCAAGAGCAGATGTTGAACGAGCAAAAAGAATTGAAATTATTACAAAGCGAAAAGCAAAAAATAGACCTTGCAATAGACAATATAATGTCTGCAATAGAGAGAGGCGTTATGTCCAACAATGCCATTAGGCGACTAAACGAACTTGAAGAACAACAACTTGAATACGAAAAGAAAATAGCGATAGAAAAAAGCAAAACGGTAGACCTTATCCCAAAAGCCGAGATCGCAAATTACTATAAATCCGCATTGAAACTTGAACCGCTATTATTGATAAACTATTTAGTTGACGAAATAATACTATATAACGACAGAATCGAGATACGATTTACAAGCCCGATAACAAAGAGTCCTGACGATTGTCAGGGCTTTTTATTATACTCAAATTCAACGACTATTTCTTGTTACGACAAAATTACAGGCATATTTTTCGACGAGCCTTTTTATTGCATCGTGAAACTTTAATTTTCCCCAAAAATAGCATAAAAAAGAATACAAGTTGAGGGGTTCAACTTGTATTCTGACTGGTGGAGATGCGGGGATTTGAACCCCGGTTCGTCCTTCTACACCCGACACCTTCTACATGCTTATTCGGTGATTAAGTTCTCTTACCGTCGTTCGCCGACAGACGGCGGTTTTGAAGAGGCGGAGAATGCCGATTTACTTACCGCCGTGGGTAAATCCGTAGCCCGTTCAGTATGACGCCGATTGCTTACGGAACAGGAACGTAAGGTCGACGTGCCGCTAATTAATTAAGCAGCGAATGCGAACGCAGGAGCGTTCACTTTTTCGTTATTTTTTGCGTTTAATTTTAATTTTCCGTCTTTAACGCAGCCGGACCTGCGACATGCTTCTTATCGTCCATACAAAAACGTCGAATCCAAAAACATCCCCGTGGACAAAATAACGAAAAAAGTATTAAGTTGATATATCTCGCGGTTTACCGTACGAAACAATACGATAAACCGTTTGATTTGCAGTATTATTTTTTGCCACTTACTTTGAAATCGTGTCGATTTCAAAGGGCGTGACCTGATAAACGTAGTAGTTGAGCCAGTTGTAATACAGGAGATTTGCCGTGCTGCCCCAGCTCATATTTATCGTGCCGTCCGCGTTGTAATAGTTTTCGGGCGGGGCGATTTCAAGCCCTTTTTCTTTGTCGCGAAGGTATTCTCTTTCCAGCGTTTCGCGGTCGTATTCGCTGTGTCCCGTAAGGAAGATGCGGCGGTTGTCTTTCGACTTTATAATGGACGGGCCGCACTTTTCTCCCGACACCAGCACTTCAAGATCCGGGCATTTTTTCAACTTATCTTCGTCGATTGCGGTATGGCGCGAATGCGGGATCCGAATCGCGTCGTCCATGCCTTTTAGCAGCGGCTCGTGCAAGACGCACTTAACGTTGTTATACACCCCGAAAAGTTTTTTGTCAAGCAGATGCTTATTTATGCCGTAGTAGTAATAAAGCGCCGCCTGCGCGCCCCAGCATATAAACATCGTGCTGGTGACGTTATCGTCCGCAAAATCAAGGATTTCTTGAAGTTCCGCCCAATATTTGACGTCGGTGAACGGCAGAGTTTCGACGGGCGCGCCCGTAATTATCATACCGTCGAACTTCATTTTTTTAATTTCGTCAAGGTTTTTGTAAAACTTGTCGAGATAAGTTTCGCTAGTATGGCTTGCCTTGTACGTCGACGTTTTGATAAGCGTGACGTTCACTTGCAAAGGCGTATTACCAAGCAACCGCAGCAGCTGCGTTTCGGTAACTTCCTTTGTGGGCATAAGGTTCAGAATTGCGATTTCGATGGGGCGAATGTCCTGCGACACGGCGCGGCTGCCGTCCATGACGAAAATCTTTTCGTGAAGCAGACTGTCGAATGCAGGAAGGTCGCGCGGGATAACGATCGGCATATCACTTCACCGCCGTTTCAAGCGCCTGACGGATATCTTCAATCAGGTCGTCTGCGTTTTCAAGCCCCAGGCTTACGCGGATAAGGTCGGGAGAAATGCCCGCCGCCGTCAACTCTTCGTCGGTCATCTGGCGATGCGTCGAACTTGCGGGGTGCAAGCAGCAACTTCTTGCGTCGGCAACGTGTGTTTCGATTGCGATGATTTTCAGCGCAGCCATAAATTTTTCGGCTTTTTCCCTGCCGCCCTTCACGCCGAAGCTGACGACTCCGCACGCGCCGTTCGGAAGATACTTTTTCGCAACGTCGTAATACTTGTCGCCTTCGAGCAGCGGATACGAAACCCACGCGACGTTCTCGTTTTCTGACAAGAACTTTGCAACGGCAAGACCGTTTTCGGCGTGGCGTTTCATTCTGACGTGCAGGCTTTCAAGCCCGAGATTAAGATAAAATGCGTTTTGCGGCGACTGAATCGAGCCGAAATCTCTCATAAGTTGCGCCGTCGCTTTCGTGATAAACGCGCCTTCTTTCCCGAAACGCTCTGCATAAACGATGCCGTGATAACTGTCGTCGGGGGTGGTGAGCCCGGGGAATTTGTCGGCGTGAGCGAACCAGTCGAACTTGCCCGCATCAACGATTGCGCCGCCGACCGCCACACCGTGACCGTCCATATATTTCGTCGTGGAATGCGTTACGATATCCGCGCCCCACTCGATAGGACGGCATTGCACGGGCGTTGCGAACGTATTGTCGATAATAAACGGAACGCCGTGTCGATGCGCTACCCGCGCGAATTTTTCAATGTCCACAACGGCAAGCGCGGGGTTTGCGATGGTTTCGCCGAACAACGCTTTCGTATTCGGGCGGAACGCCGCTTCGAGTTCTTCTTCCGTGCAGTCGGGCGATACGAACGTAAAGTCGATGCCCATCTTTTTCATCGTAACCGCAAACAGGTTGAACGTGCCGCCGTAAATTGCGGAACTGCTGACGACGTGATCGCCGCAACTTGCGATATTGAACACGGCGTAAAAGTTTGCCGCCTGACCGCTTGACGTGAGCATACCCGCCGTTCCCCCTTCAAGTGCCGCGATCTTTGCCGCGACGTAATCGTTGGTGGGGTTTTGAAGCCTTGTGTAGAAGTACCCGCTTGCTTCGAGATTGAAAAGTTTTGCCATTTCGGGGCTCGAATCATACTTAAACGTGGTGCTTTGCACGATGGGGATCTGACGGGGCTCGCCGTTTTTCGGAGTATAGCCCGCCTGTACGCATAAAGTATCGATTTTTTTATCCATAAATATCTCCTATCTCGCGCCGTATTCTTTCAATACGCGGTCGAGTTTTCTTTTGTTTTCTTTTTCCTGAATCGCGTCTCGTTTGTCGTGCAGCTCTTTGCCCCTTGCGACGCCGAGTTCGACCTTTACGAGCGCGTCCTTGAAATAAAGTTTCGTGGGGACAAGGGTATATCCCTTTTGCTCCACCTTTTGTTTCAGTTTTCTTATTTCCGACTTATGCAACAGTAAGCGACGGTTACGCATCGGATCGATTTTGAACATCGTCGCCATTTTATACGGCGAAATGTGCATGCCGACAAGGAAAACCTCGCCGTTTTTCACGATTGCGAAACTGTCTTTCATGTTGACGTTATTAAGCCTTAACGACTTTACCTCGTGCCCTTCGAGAGCGATGCCCGCTTCCAGAGTGTCTTCGATAAAATAGTCGTGATACGCTTTTTTGTTGGTGGCAATGATTTTATTGCCGTCTTGCTTTTTCTTCATAAACCGAGAAATTTACACGGCGGATTTCGCGAGAAATGCCGTCGACTTTAATTTTTATTTTATCGCCCAACGAATAAACGTGTTTGCCCGAAGAAAGGGTGAACCGCCCTTCGTCGAATTTATATTTTCCGGCGGGAAGTTTGTCAAGCGAGATAAACCCTTCCACCGTGTTTTGAAGTTGAACGAACACCCCGAAACCCGTTACGCCGCTGATTATACCGTCGTAAACTTCGCCGGATTTGTCCGCCATATACAGCATTTTGAAGTAATCGTCGCCGTCGCGCTCGGCACATTCCGCGGCGATTTCCCTTTCCGACGATATTGACGCCGCCTTTTCGCACCGGATAAGCGTTTTCGTAATCTCCGCGCCCGACAGTTGTCCTGCAAGCATCTTTTTGATGACGCGGTGAATGGTCAGGTCGGGATAACGGCGTATCGGCGACGTGAAATGACAGTAGTATTCGAGCGCAAGCCCGAAGTGTCCCGCATTCCCCGTCGTGTACTTCGCCTTTTGCATACTGCGAAGCATGACTTTGCTGATTATGCGCTCTTCCGCCGTGCCTTTTATGTCGTCCAGCAGTTTCTGGTACTCCGACGCGTACATGCTCTGGTGCACGACGAAGTTATAATTGAACGAAGAAACGAACTTTTTGAATTCCAGCACTTTTTCCTTGTTCGGCGCTTCGTGCACGCGGTAAACGAAAGGCAGTTCGGTATGATACATAAACTCCGCAACGGTTTCGTTTGCAAGCAGCATAAACTCTTCGATAATAAGGTTGCTTTCGTAATAAGGATACGGCGCGACGTCCAAGACCTTCCCTTCTTTTATCGTAAACTTCGGCTCTTCCGAGATAAAGTTTATGCTGCCGCGATTTCTTCTTTTCGCGTTCAGTATCCTTTCAAGGTCGCGCGCGCACGCTATCATATCGTATACGTCGGCGTATTTTTCAATGAGTTTTTTGTCGCCGTCAAGGATTTTCTGCACGTCGTCGTAGGTCATGCGATGATTGCTTCTTATCACGCTTTCGACGATTTTGTTTCCCGTGACTTTTCCCGTTTTGTCGATTCCCATAACGCAGGAAAGCGTCAGTCTGTCCATGTTTTCTTGAAGGCTGCAAACCCCGTTCGACACGGCTTCGGGAAGCATCGGCAACACCATGTTCGGAAGGTAAACGCTCGTTGCGCGTTTCAACGCCTCTGTGTCAAGTATCCCGTCCTGTTTTATATAATGCGCGACGTCCGCGATATGGACGTAAAGGACAAATCCGTCACCGCGTCTTTCAACCGTTATCGCGTCGTCAAAGTCTTTCGCGTCGGCACCGTCGATTGTAATCGTGAGCAAATCGCGATAGTCTGTGCGTTTTGCGATTTCTTTCTTATCGACGGGTTTATTTATTCTTTCTGCGTCGTAAAGTGCCTCTTTTGAAAAGTTCTCATAAAACCCGTGGTCGCGGATTATTGCCAGAGTATCGCCTTTTATCGTGTTTGCGCGGCCAAGAATTTCGGTAATTTCGCCAACGGGATTTTTGCCCGAATCCCAGTCGTAAATGTTCACGATAACCTTGTCTTTGTTCTTTGCGCCGCCGCGTCCCGCAGTCGGAATAAACACGTCCGAAAAGTAACTTTCGTCGTCGGGAACGACAAACCCGTGTCCCGCGCGGTCGCTTGTATATTCGCCCACAAGTTGGCGTTTTCCGCGCTCGATAACGGCAACGACTTTTCCTTCGTCGGCAGTGCCTTTCACGGGCACGACGTAAACCTTATCGCCGCTTTGCGCGCCGTGCAAACCTTTGTGCGGTATGAACAAATCGGCTTTGCCGTCATCGCGGATAAGAAACGCGAAACCCCTGCGATTGCCGCGAAGCACGCCGCTTACCGCGTCGCATTTGTCTTTCAGCGTATAATTACCTTTTTCGACGGACACAAGCACGCCGTCTTGCACGAGTTCGTCAAGGGCTTTCGTGACCTCGCGCTTTTCAAACGTCGAATATATCCCGAGTTTTCGGTTTAACAATCTGTCCGAAAAGTTGTCGAGCCCCGCCGATTTTATTTCGTTTAATAATCTTTCCTTAAATTCCATATTAAAAATAAGGGCGACTTATCGTCGCCCTTTGTACTTAAAATAAACCTTATCTTCCGCTGAGGCTTAAAATTACGAAGTAGATAACCGAAACTACAAGAAGTAATACCGATAATACCACCGTCGCGATTCTGAGCCTGCCCTCGGAACTTTGCGATTTGTTCTTTCCGAAGAACGAGTCGTTTTTCTGGTTGTATCCGGCGATTGCGCTCATATCTTCGCCGCTGCTCTTTTGCATAAGAACCACGACGACGAGAGCGATTGCCGCAAGCACCATGAGCGTCATCATTGCCCAGCCGACCTTTTGACCGACTTCATATTGTATAACCGATAACATCGGCATTAAACTTTTTATCATTATAAATTCCTCCGAATTTAATTAGCAAAGTGAATTTTAACATATAAATTTCAAAATTACAACCGTTTTTCAGCGTTTTAGGAGCAAATATTAAAAATTTCGCGTTAGATTTTCCCGTTTGTTATTGACTTTACGGTAAAACGACTGTATATTAATTATTACCTTATAAATATAGTAATAAAATGGAACGCAAGATTTTTAAGAGAAAACTTAAACTTTTTTCAACCGACCCGCACGACGGGACGGACGCTTATCTGCGCCTTTTAAAGTTCAAGAATCTTCTGAAAAACAACATTATCGTGATAATTGCCGTCCTCGGCGCGATAATCACCTGTTTCTTCGTTCCGCCCGATAAGGAATACTTAAACTACGTCAGTTACAAAACGATATTGTGTCTTCTGTCGCTCATGCTTGTCGTCAGGGGGCTGAAAGATTGCCGCTTTTTCGGGATCATGTCGGGCAAAATCCTCGATAAAATATCCGACCGCCGTGCCATCGCGACGGTGCTTATTTTTTTACCGGCATTTTTTGCCCTTTTCATCACGAACGATATCGCGACGATTACTTTTATTCCCTTTGCGATAATCATGCTGTCGCAGGCGGACGCGAACGACCTTATCCCGTTCGTCGTGATTATGCAGACGATGGCGGTGAAACTATCGGGCATCGTGTCTCCGCTCGGCAACGCGCAAAACCTGTTCCTTATCGACTATTACGATTTCGATTTCTTCTGGTTTGTCAAAAACCTGTGGCCGCTTGCGCTTGCGGGATACGGACTGACGTTTATAATGTGTCTGTTCGTCAAAAAAGGAAAACTCAATCCGCCCCCCGTCGGCGAATATAAACTGCCGAAGTTCGAGCTTTTAATATACTTTGTGATGTTCGTGTTCATCATAATTTCGATTTTCGACGTTCTGCCTTATTACATAGTTACGCCGATTATCCTTGTCGTGATGCTTTTCGTCCACCCCAGAAGTTACAAAAAAGCGAACTACGGCGTGATTATAATGTTTACGGCGTTTTTCGTGATGAGCGGCAACTTCCTGCGTATGCCGTCCGTCAACGAATTTCTGACAAAAATCATCGCCGGCAACGAGCTGTGGCTTTCGGCGCTTGCGTCGCAACTTCTCACAAACAATCCCGTCGCGCTCGTGTTCCCGACTTTTTCAAAAAATACCGTGTCGCTGATGTACGGCATAAATATCGGAAAATACGGCACCGCCCCTTTGAACAACTATATGGTAATGAGCCTTGAAAGAAAATACGACGTCAAAAAACATTTCGTGCTGAAACTTCTTGCCGTCAACTTTTTGTACTTTTTGGTATTGTTCGGCGTTGCGGCGCTCGTCGTGTATTTATGATTTTTTGAACCTTTTTTCAAGCCTTCGCATATCTTGTACGTGCGGAGGCGTTTTTTATGAATTTTTCTGATTTGAGCGTGAGAAAAGACTTACCATATCCCGAGCCGGTCATACCGTACCCGAACCCCGTCGAGGCGAAAAAACTAATGAACGACTACGGCGGGCGCGACAGCGAAACGACGGCAATCCTGCAATACGTTTATCAAAGTTACGTATTATCGCGGGAGTTTCCGGAATTTTCAAAAAAACTTGCAGAGATTGCGGCTTGCGAAATGAAGCACCAGAAAATCCTCGGGACGGCGATTGCGGCTTACGGAAGTTTCCCCGTTATCGGCGGCAGGACGGCGTTCTGGAACGGCAGTTACGTCAACTACGCAACAGACCTTATTAAACTTCTGGAATATGATATTCAAGGCGAACTGTGCGCGATTGAAAATTACAAAAACACAATTTTATGCGTGCAAAACAATACGTTAAAAGCCGCGATTGAGCGAATAATTGAGGACGAAGAATTGCACGTCGTTGTCCTTAAAGCAATGCTCGCCACGGCAAAAGAAGACAGAAAATAATCCTGTACATGCGCGTTTTTAGCACATACCGTTTCGCTTGTTTTGTGCAACGCGAATACCCGTTCTTCATATATCGGAACAAACAAAAAGGATAGCGGTTTCGCTATCCTTAAATATTTCTTTGTTTGTAATTATCCGCTTTTATTTGAAGAACAACGGCAGCGTCTGCAAGAAAATAATGTCGTGTCTTTCCGCCGCGTCGCCTTCCGCAAGCACCGCCATTCTCCCGACGATCTGACCGCCCGCGATACGCACGAGTTCCTCAATCGCGTGCAGACTTTCGCCCGTCGAAATAACGTCGTCGACGATAAGGATACGCTTGCCTTTCATTCTGTCGATGTCAAACTTGTCAAGATAAAGCGTCTGGACTTTCGCCGTCGTGATGGACTTCACCTCAACCTTAACGGGATCGACCATATAGGCTTTTAAGCCCTTTCTGGCAAGAATATAATTTTTGCCTTCCTGTTTCGCCATCTCGTACGCCAAAGGAATACCCTTTGATTCCGCCGTGATAATAAGGTCGTGTTCGGGTGCTTTTTTCAGAAGTTCTTCCGCGCACCTGACGGTCATTTCGACGTCGGAAAACATGACGAATCCGGCTATGTAAAGGTTTTCGTTAATCGGGCAAATGGGTAAATCCCTTTCAAGCCCCGCAATGTTGATGTGATAAAACTTATCCATAATTACTCCTTTTCAAACAAATGACATTATAAAACAATCGGACGGAAAATGTCAATGAATTTCATCTCATACCGTACTTTTCAAGGTCGACCGTGAAGTCGTCGCGGACGACGACGCCGTCGTTTTCAAGCAGTGCTTTTTGCGCTTCCCGTCCGCCGAAAGCAAACGCCGGCGCAAGTCCGCCGAAACGATTTACGACGCGATAGCACGGTATCGAATCGGGATCGGGATTGAAATGCAGCGCGTATCCGACGGCGCGACTTGCGCGCGGACTACCGCATAAAAACGCGATTTGCCCGTACGTCGCGACCTTGCCTTTCGGTATTTTTTTCACTTGTTCGTAAACCACGTCGTAAAAACTCATGATTATATTGTAACCGTTTTTCATCGTATTATCAACGAATTTCCGAACCAAAAAGATTTGACTATATAAGATAATTATAATAAAATAGTTAAAAATCATTATACGAACGAAAAGGCGCGAACAAAAAGGCGCGTTCAGGACACTTTTATGATGAAAGGCTCGGAGATTTTAATAAAGGAACTTCGTCGGCACGGCGTGGATATCGTCTTCGGATACCCCGGGGCAAGTATTCTGTCGCTTTACGACGAGTTGTCGCGGTCGGATATCAGGCATATTCTGCCCGCGGACGAGCGCGGCGCGGCGTTTATGGCAAACGGATATGCCCGCGCGACGAATAAGGTCGGCGTATGCATCGCAACCTCCGGCCCCGGCGCGACAAACCTTGTCACGGGGATTGCCGACGCTTTTTCGGACAGCGTCCCCCTTGTCGTGATAACGGGAAACGTGAGCGTCGATATGCTCGGCCACGACGGTTTTCAGGAAGTCGACACGACGGGCATCACGATGCCGATCACAAAATATAACTACATCGTCAAGGACGTGAAAGACCTGTCTTTCGCCGTTTCGGAAGCGTTTTACGTCGCGACGAGTGGCAGAAAAGGTCCAGTCCTTATCGATATTCCCGCAAACGTTTTTGACGAAACCTGCGATTACGTCCCCGCAAAAATGTCAGAAAAACCCGCAGACCTTGTCGATATGACGGAAGTTGCCGACGCGGCAAAAATCATCAACGAGTCGACGCGTCCTTTGATTTACGCCGGCGGCGGAGTCATTGCAAGCGGCACGAAAAATCTCGTTACGAAGTTATCCCGCATTCTCAAAGCGCCCATAGGCGTTTCGATGCGCGGCGTCGGTGTGACGGACTTTGACAACGAATATTTCATCGGCGTTTCGACCGCAAAAAATACCCTTGCGAAAGCCGCCTTAAAAGACGCCGACCTTCTTATTTCCGTCGGCGCAAGGTTTTCAAGCAAGGCAACGGAAAAAACTTTTTACAACAAAAAGCTGAAACTTCTGCACCTTGATATCGACGCTGCCGAAATCGACAAAAACCACCAGTCGGACGCAAGGATCGTCGGCGACCTTTCAAATACGCTTCCCTTGCTTTTAAGCCGCGTAAACGAAAAAGATCACGCCTGGTTCAACGCGCAACCCGACAAAAACGGAAAATTATCAACGGTTCAGTGTATGATAAACTGCCTTTGCCGTCATTTCGGACGCGACGCGTACGTTACGACCGACGTCGGACAACACCAACTTTACGTCACGAATTATTACGACTTTTCGTTGGGCGGCAGGCTTATCACAAGCGCGGGACTTGGCGCAATGGGCTTTGGCATAGGCGCGGCGGCAGGCACCGCTTTCGCAACCGGCAAGCGCGTTTTGTACGTGACGGGCGACGGCTCGTTCAACATGAGTTTCAACGAACTCATCACAATCAGGCGTTATTCTTTGCCCGTCGTTACGGTGATTTTCGACAATTCATCGCTTGGTATGATTTATGAAATTCAGAAGAAGAAATACGGCGGAAACGTCGTCGACAGCGTATTACCAGGCGGCGTCGATTACGTGCGCCTTGCAAACTCTTTCGGCATACCCGCATACCGCGCGGAAACCGTTCGGGAACTTGACGGCGTACTTTCTTCAATCGACTTAAACTCCCCTGCCGTCATCGACCTGAAACTTAAAAAGCAGGAAAATATATTGTGAGGTTTTTATGCAAGACAACATGCACAGATTATCCGTACTCGTATTAAACCGCCCCGGCGTTCTTACCCGCATCTCGGGACTTTTCGCGCGGCGCGGCTACAACATCGACAGCCTTACCGTCTGCGCAACCGAAAACGACGATTATTCCCGTATGACGGTCACGGTGCGCGGCAACGATAAAATCATAAAACAAATTCAGGCGCAGCTTCAAAAGCAGGTCGACGTCGTGCAAATCGCCGATCTCGACCGCGACGACTGCGTTTTCCGCGAGCTGCTTTTAATCAAAATCAGATGCGCGGCAAGTCAGCGCAGCGAAATCGTGGATATCTGCACAATTTTCAAGGCGAAGCCCATCGACGTTTCGTCCGACGACACGATGATTATCGAACTTACCGGCGAAACAAGCAAAATCGACGCCCTTATCGACGTGCTGAAACCTTACGGCGTGCTGGAAATGGCGCGCTCCGGCGGCTCGGCACTCGGACGCGGCGGAAAAACGTTGAGAACGAATGAGAACGATTAAACTTCTGGACACAACTTTAAGAGACGGCGAACAATCCCCCGGGTGCAGTATGCACATCAACGAGAAAATCGCCGTGGCGGACGCGCTGCAACGCCTGAACGTCGATATTATCGAGGCAGGCTATCCCGCCGCGAGCGAAGGCGACTTCGAAGCGGTCAGACAAATCGCAAAACGCATAAGAACCGCCGAAATCACCGGGCTTGCAAGGTGCAAACAACACGATATCGACGTGCTGTGGGACGCGCTGAAAGAAGCCGAAAACCCGAGGTTGCATCTGTTCATCGCAACCTCACCGATTCACCTTGCCTACAAATACAAAATCACGCCCGACGCCGCAATCGACACGCTGACCGACGCCATTCGTTACGCAAAAAAGTATACCGACAACGTGCAGTTTTCGTTTGAAGACGCGTCGCGTACTCCCCTCGATTATCTTGTGAAAGTTACGCGGCTTGCGGTCGACGCCGGCGTTTCGACGATAAATATCCCCGACACCGTCGGATATTCCACCCCCGACGAAATGGCAAACATCGTAAAAACGCTTCTTTCGGAAGTTGACGGACTTTGCGACATTAACCTGTCCGTCCACTGCCACGACGATCTGGGACTTGCCGTCGCAAACTCGCTTTCCGCCGTGAAAGCGGGCGCAAATCAGATCGAAGGCACGGTTCTGGGCATCGGGGAACGCGCGGGCAACGCCGACCTTGAAGAAATCATAATGGCATTGAAAACCCGCGGCGACTATTTCGACGCGACGACTCGCGCGGACAGCCGCGAAATTTACCGCACCTGCACGCTTTTGTCAAGCGTAGTCGGTCTGAAAATCCCCATGAACAAGGCAATCGTCGGCAGAAACGCTTTCGCGCACGAGGCGGGCATACATCAGCACGGCGTAATGCAGGCGCGCGAAACCTACGAAATTATGAATCCGCACGACGTGGGCATCGTCGACAACAAAATCCTTATCGGAAAACACAGCGGAAAACACGCTTTTCAACAATTTCTGTCCGATATGGGTTATTCCTTTTCTTCCGACAAAATCGACGAACTTTTTGAAAAATTTAAGGCGCTTGCGGACAGGAAAAAGACGATATCCCGCCGCGACGTCGAGGCACTTTTGCCGCACGGCGACAAATTAAGCGCGCTCGTGCCGAAAAAATACGCCCTCGAAGCGTACGATATTTCGTCCTATAAAAACAGCGCGTTTTCGGAAATCACCTTAAAAACCGACGACGGCACCGTTACCGAAAAGGAATCGGGCGACGGTCCTGTCGACGCAAGTTTCAAAGCAATCAACAATATCGTCGGCAAAGACTTCGTACTCAGCGACTTTTCGCTGCACTCCGTCACGGAAGGCGAGGACGCTCTGGGCGAAGCAATCGTAAAACTTGACCTTGACGGGCGTACCGTAAGCGGTCGCGGCGTTTCGACCGACGTGCTGGAAGCGGCAATCATCGCTTACGTCAACGCAGTCAATAAATTACTTAACGACAAATGAAAATCGAGGTTCTTGACACAACTTTAAGGGACGGCGCGCAAGCCGAAGGCGTTACTTTGTCGATTGACGACAAGGCGGAATGCATACGCCTTTTTGACGACCTGAAAATCGATTATATCGAGGCAGGCACTCCTTTTGCCAACCCGAAAGACAAAAAACTTTTGTGCGACGACGACGTGAAAACGGTAAATTCTCACCTTGTCGCTTTCGGCTCAACCCGACACAAAAACAACTTAACCGACGAAGACAGCGCGTTAAACCTGCTTTCTTTGTCAAAAACGCAATTCGTTTCCGTCGTCGGAAAAAGCAGCGTAACGCAAGCCGAAAAGGTTTTGCAGGTGTCGGCGCAAGATAATCTCAAGATGATTTACGACAGCATTCGTTTTCTTTGCGACCGCAACAAAACAGTGTTTTTCGACGCGGAACATTTCTTTGACGGATACAAGGAAAACCCCGATTACGCACTCGATACTTTACGCACCGCAAAAAACGCCGGCGCGAAACTTCTTGTCCTTTGCGATACGAACGGCGCCACTCTTCCCGAAGAAATTTCGGCAATCGTAAAAACCGTTGTCAAAACTTTCAAGCGCGCGAAAATCGGCATACACTGCCACGACGATCTGGGGCTTGCCGTTGCAAACACGATTGCGGCGGTCGACGCGGGCGCGACTCATATTCAGGGCACTTTTCTGGGATTCGGCGAAAGATGCGGAAACTGCAATCTCGTCACCGCGATACTCGATTTGCAACTCAAAAAAGGATACGATATCCTGCCCGAAGATTCAATCAGAAAATTCACCGACACGGCGCGGCGCATTGCGGAAATCACAAACGTACGCCTGCCCAAAAACACGCCCTACGTCGGCAAAGCCGCATTCATGCACAAAGGCGGTATGCACGGCGACGGCGTGATAAAATATTCCCCCGCTTTCGAACATATCGACCCGTCGGTTGTCGGCAACGAAAGAAGTTTCCCGATAAGCGAGGTCGCGGGGCGCGCGATATTTCTGAAAAAAGCGCAGGACGTTCTCCCCGACGTCCCCCTCGATAAAGAACAATCCGACGCCCTTCTCAAAAAACTGAAAGAAATGGAAATGCAGGGTTATCAGTTTGAAGGCGCGGACGCAAGTTTCAACCTTTTCGTGAAAAAGGCGATAAATCTTCTGCCCGAGTTTTTCCGCGCGGAAGAATATACGGTGAGCATTTGCGCGAAAGGCGACAAAAACGTGTCAAACGCAACCGTATCCGTTACCGTAGGCGGCGAAAAACGACAAGAATCCGCCGAAGGATCCGACGGACCCGTCGACGCCCTTGACATCGCCCTTCGCAAAGTGCTGTCAAAGTTTTATCCCGAAATCGACAACGTTACACTGACCGACTACAAGGTGCGCGTTCTCAACAGCGAAGAAGCGACGAAAGCAACCGTCCGCGTACTTATCACGTCGTCCGACGGGTTCAGAAACTGGACGACAGTCGGCGTTTCGACAAACGTCATCGACGCGTCCTGGCACGCCCTTTTGGACGGCACGGAATACTATCTTTCCGACAAAAGAAAATGAGTATGTTCAACGTTGCGATTATAAACGGCGACGGATATTCCGAAATCCTGACCGCCGCGGCAAAAAAGGTTCTGACTGCCGTTTCCGAAAAGTTTGATTTTTCTTTGAATTTTCACACTGTCGACGCGCGCGCTTTTTTGGGAAAGTCCGAAAGCGAGATACTGAAAACCGACGAATACAAAGTTGTAAAATCGGCGGACGCGGCGATTGCCGGCGCGTTTTCATACGACTTCGCACGCGGCTCTGTCCACGACGACGTAATTACCTTAATTTGCAAAAACCTTGGTTTATTTGGCAATTTCAGGTCGATAAAGTCCTTTTATAACACGATTAACTGTTCTGCGCTGAACGACAAAGACGAGGTATCGAACGTCGATTTTTTGATTGTTCACGATATCGCCGCAAGGCAGTTTGTTGAAAAAGGATACAAGACGGGAAAAGTCGGGCGCGAGGCTTACGACGTCGTAACTCTTCCCGAAATGTACGCGGAGCGTATCGGACGCGTCGCCTACGAACTTGCCGAAAAGCGCAAGAATCGTCTTGCTTCCGTTGACCTTGCGGACACGTTCAACACCGAGTTCTTGCGCCGCAAAATCACTCACGAAATCAACGAGGATTACCCTTTGGTAAACCTTACGTCTTATACTTTGGAAAGCGTGGTCACGCCGCTTCTTTTCAGCCCGTCTTTATTTGACGTAATCGTCGCAAACGAAAACGTTTCTGATACTTTGTTTTCTTTGGGTGCCGCGATTTCGGGCGGTTTCGGAAACCTTTGCGAAGGATATCTGGGCGACGCCGCAACGGGGCTTTATAAACCCGCAAAAGTCGCGCGCTATGATGCGAAAAATCCGCACGGCGTAAATCCCGTGGGAATAATCCTTGCAGCGGCGAAAATGCTTGAATATTCTTTTGATAAATCCTTGGCAAAAACCGCCGTCGAGAACGCCGTCGAAGAAGTGATAAGCCAAAACTTCGTCACCCCCGATATGAAAAACGGGCGCGGAGAAACTCAAAAGGTAATTTCGACGGAAGAGTTTACCGACGAGGTTATAAAACGCTTGTAAAAGTCGTTTTTCAACCGATTTTTCAAATGTTTCATCGTTAAAAACAAATAAAAAAACGCACCGCCGAAAATTGCGGTGCGCTTTGATTTTTATGGGATTATTTTGTCGTGTTTTTGCCGATTTTGTCAAAATTTTTATAAATTCGGCCGTGTAAACCTATCTTGGCATCTCCACAAGCCCGATTTTCTTCTTGACTTTTCTGAGTGTTTTTTCGGCAAGGTAGGACGATTTTTCCGCGCCCTGTTTCATAATCGCGTTCAGATAATCCTTGTTTTTCATAAGGTCGTGATATTTATCCTGAATCGGCGCGATTTTCGCGATTACCGCGTCGCCGACCGCCGTCTTGAACTCGGCGTACGACCTGCCCGAAAATTCTTGCTCGACCTCGCTTTGGGTTTTGTCGGTAAACACGCTGTAAATCGTGATAAGGTTACTGATGCCTGGTTTTTCGGGCGACACGATAATTTCGTTGCCGCTGTCTGTGACGGCGCGCTTGAACTTTCTTGCGATCGTATCTTTGTCGTCAAGCAGGAAAACGACGCCGTTCGTATTGTCGTCGGTTTTGCCCATCTTCGCGGTGGGGTCCAGAAGGTTCTGGATTTTCGCGCCCGTCTTCGGGAAGTAGCAATCGGGCACGACAAACGTGGGCGAGTACTTATTATTGAACCTTTCCGCAATCGTCCTTGCGATTTCGACGTGCTGTTTCTGATCCTTTCCGATGGGAACAAGGTCGGTCTGATACAACAAAATATCGGCAGCCATCAGCATGGGATACGCAAAAAGTCCGACGTTGACGTTGTCGGGATTTTTCAGGGACTTATCCTTAAACTGCGTCATACGGCTTGCCTCGCCGAACATTGTGTAGCAGTTGAGAATCCAGCCGAGTTCCGAGTGTTCGGGAACGTGGCTTTGCACCGCAAGCACGCACTTTTCGGGGTCGAGCCCGATTGCAAGGAACAACGCCATAAAGTCGTAAGTTCTTCTGCGAAGGTCGGCGGGCAGATTCGACACCGTAAGGCTGTGCAAATCCGCCACCATATAAACGCAGTTGTATTCGTCCTGCATTTTCACCATATTTCTTAATGCGCCGATGTAGTTGCCGAGTTGTAAATCGCCGGTCGGTTTCAGCGCGCTATAAACGATTTTTTTGTTTTCTTCCATAATATTATTCCTTAAAAGCGTTCAATACCGCGTTATCGACGTCGTTTTTATCGACAACGGTATTAAACCTTACCTGTTTCGTGACGAGTGTGCTTATCGCGTCGGGAATTTTCACGCCCGATATGCGATGAAGTTTTTGAATTGCCGAAAACGCGTCGTCGCAGTTCTCGTGAGAGATTGCGTCGTACACGTCCGCGGGGAATTTATACGGGCTTGCCGTCGCAACGACGACGGTGGGCGTTTCGTCGCCCGTTTCTGCGACGTAATTGTTATATACGGTGACGGCGACCGCCGTATGTGTGTCAAGGGGATAATCAAAACTGTCAAAGAAACAGTCAATCGCCATTTTTGTATCGCCTTCGTCCGCATATCCTCCGACAATGCCCGCTTTTTCAATCAAATCGTAAGGTATCTCGTACTTCCCGCACGTTGCAAGCGCGGTCATCTTTTCGTTGACGAAATCCGGGTTTTCACCCGACACGTCGTACAAGAACCTTTCGAGATTGCTGGATATCAATATATCCATACTTGGCGAGATGGTTTTGAAAAAGTCGCGGTTTCTGTCGTAAACGCCCGTTTCAAAGAAGTCGGCAAGCACGCGGTTTACGTTGCTGGCGCAAATAAGTTTTTTGACGGGAAGCCCCATCTTCTTTGCGTAATAGCCCGCAAGTATGTCGCCGAAATTGCCGCTCGGCACCGAAAAGTTGATTTCGTCGCCGACGTTAATATCGCCCTTTGTCAAAAGTTTTCCGTACGAATAAAAATAATAAACGATTTGCGGGACAAGTCGTCCCCAGTTGATGCTGTTTGCAGACGACAGCACGAAGCCCTGTTCTTTCAACGCCGCAATCATTTTTTCGTCGCGGAAAATGCGTTTGACCGCGGCTTGTGCGTCGTCGAAATTGCCTTTTATGCCGAAAACCGCAACGTTTCCCCCTTCCTGCGTACGCATTTGCAGTTTTTGCATTTCGCTCACGCCGTCTTCGGGATAAAGCACGATGATATTCGTACCTTCGACGTCCTTGAATCCTTCCAGCGCGGCTTTCCCGGTATCTCCGCTTGTCGCGACGAGAATAAGCACCTTTTCCTTGACGTCGTTTTTCTTGGCAGCAGCCGTAAGAAGGTGCGGCAAAAGCGTCAGCGCGACGTCCTTAAAAGCAAGCGTCGGGCCGTGGAACAGTTCCAGTATATAAGTGGATTCGTCGATTTTTTTGACGGGACACACGTCGTCCGTCTCAAAGCGCGAATAAGCGGCATTGCAAAAGCCGTTGATTTCGTCTTTTGAAAAGTCCAGAAAATCCGCTAAAATTTTTGTTGCAAGGTCAACGTACGATAAATCTTTGAAAGCCTCGATATCGTTCAAGGAATATTTTGGAAAAGACGACGGAACATACAATCCGCCGTCTTTTGAAATTCCGTTTACGATTGCCTGACTTCCCGTGATGCGTACGCTGCCGTCGCGGGTACTTGTATAAAGCATTATAAATACTTCCTCAAAAAGTCGGGTAATTCATCCTCGTTTTTGCTGACGCACAAGACGAACTCAACGTCCTGACGTTCCGCAATAACTTCAAGTTCCGCATAGAAATCCTGCATTGCGTCGACGTCTTTTTTTGCGATGCGATGCGCGCCGTCGATGTAAATGGTTTTTATGTCGTGATTTCCTGCGATAAGGCCTTTGATAAAGCCGAGCAACGCTTCTTCGGTGAAAATATGATTATCTTCGGTATTGATGAAACGAATCTGATACTTGATATCGTACATGTATCGGTTGGTATCGGTGATGAAAACGATATCGCCCGTCGTTGTGTCGATACTGGCGTTTGCCATGTCGATAATTCTTTTAGTCTTGCCCGAGCCTTTCGCGCCGTAAATCAAATGTATCAATATTGAATACCTCCGTTAATTACTGATTCTATTTTAACCCGTATGCGGATATTTTTCAAGTTATTTCAAAAAATTGTTGAAATAATATAAGAATTACAAAATTCCTTCGGCGTTGGATTCCAGAGCTTTGTTCCTTGCTGCGATTTGCAACGCCTCGATCATCTCGTCCATATCGCCGTTTAAGAAGTTCGTGAGAGAATACAGCGTGAAACCTATGCGGTGGTCGGTGACGCGGCCTTGCGGATAGTTGTAGGTGCGGATTCTTTCGCTTCTGTCGCCCGTGCCGATTTGCGCCTTGCGTTTATCTGTAATTTCCTTATCGGCGATTTGCTGATAGTAGTCGTACAGGCGGGTTTTCAGGACTTTCATTGCTTTTTCGCGGTTTTTTATCTGACTTCTTTCGTCCTCGCAGATGACGACCATACCCGTGGGAAGGTGCGTTATGCGGATTGCGGATTCCGTCTTATTGACGTGCTGACCGCCTGCGCCGCCCGAGCGGAAAGTGTCGATTTTCAGGTCCTTGTCCAGAATTTCGACTTCGACGTCGGCGGCTTCCGGGAGCACCGCAACCGTGACCGTCGAGGTATGCACACGACCTTGCGATTCGGTTTCCGGCACGCGCTGTACGCGGTGAACGCCGCTTTCGTATTTAAGTTTACTGTAAACGCCTTTCCCGGACACCATAAAAACGACTTCTTTTACGCCGCCAAGTTCGGTCATATTTGACGATATTTCCTCGACTTTCCAGCGTTTCGCGTCGGCGTAGTGCATATACATACGCATAAGTTCCGCGCCGAAAAGCGCGGCTTCGTCGCCGCCCGCGCCGCCACGGATTTCGATGACGACGTTTTTGTCGTCGTTGGGATCTTTCGGGATAAGCAGGACTTTCAATTCCTCGGTGACGTTATCGAGCGCGGTTTTGAATGAATCGTATTCTTCTTTCGCAAGTTCGCGAATATCCGCGTCGTCGTCGCTCATCATCGCCTTGCAATCTTCAAAGTTTTTTTCGGCTTCTTTGTATTCGGCGTACTTATTGACGATTTCTTCGATATCGGCGCGTTCTTTCACAAGTTTTTTCCACTCGTTCTGATTTGCGATGACTTCGGGTTTGACGATTTCGTCGGTAAGAAACTCATATCTTTTTTTGGTTTCTTCGAGTTTATTGAACATAAATTACCTCTTTTTGAAAACCACGATTCTGTCGATGCCGTCGTAGTCTTTGATAAATTCGGAAAAATCGAGTTTTCCGTCGGCGTACGCTTTCACGTCTTCGGCTTCGCCTATGCCGAGTTCCATCAAAAGTTCCCCGCCGTCTTTAAGGTGAGCCGCCGCGTCGTCGATTATGCGGCGATAAAAATCAAGCCCGTCCTTGCCGCCGTCAAGCGCGATAATCGGCTCGTACCCGCGGACTTCGACGTCAAGATTTTGGATATCGTCCGTCTTTATATACGGCGGATTCGACACTATTATATCGAATTCACCGTCGATGTGCTCAAATAAATCGCTTGTGATAAACTTCACGTCGACAAGGTTTGCGACGCCGTTCGCTTTCGCCACGAAAATCGCGTTTTCGCTGACGTCGCTTGCGGTAACCGCCGCCGTCGGCTCGTGCTTTTTCACGCTTATCGCAATCGCGCCGCTGCCCGTGCATAAGTCGAGCACGCTTTTGTCTTTCGCGCGGTTTACCACCGCCTCCGCCAGAAGTTCGGTTTCGGGACGGGGGATAAGCACGTTTTCATTCACAAGAAGTTTCGCGTCGTAAAAATCGACGTGTCCGAACACGTATTGCAAGGGTTTGCCCGTCGCGCGTTCTTTCGCATATGCAAGCGCCCTTTCAAGCTGGCTTGTCTTAATTGTTTTGAGAAGCGGCAGTTCCGAGCGGTTTTTGCCGGTGACTTCCGTGAAAATCCAATCGACGTCGGACTTATCGAATTTGTCTGCGGGCAGAATCTTTTCCACCTGCTCGCGCGCGTCCTTATAAGGTTTTCCGATGTCGAAAGTGCGTTCGGGAATGGTTTCGTCGGCGTCCATTTCGTAGACGGTCTTGAAAGCGACGATCGCCACTTCCACCATATCGTCGTCGGGCTGACGGGTTGTGAGCCTTTGGAGTTGCAGCCCCGGCCAGCGGATAATGCGTACGACGATATTGTCGGACAACGCCAGAAGTTTCAGAATTTCATAGGAAATGCCCGCTACAAGCGGAATCATCACAATCCTTACCGCAAACTTGATGCCGGCGTTATTCGGCCAGCCGAAAACGTCCACTGTAAGCCAGCCCGCAAACGCCAGCACGATGATGCTGACAACCATAACGAGCACCATAAAAGTCGTGCCGCAACGCTTATGAATCGTGGAATACTTCTGCACGTTTTCGACGGTAAGTTCTTCGTCGTGTTCAAAGGCGTTTATCGTCTTGTGTTCTGCCCCGTGATACATGAACACGCGTTTCACGTCGGGCACGCAGGAACATATCGCGACGTACGCCACGAAGATGACAAGTCTTATCAACCCTTCGATAACGCTGAAAACGACGTCGCGCACGCTGCCCGAAAGCGCGTTGAGCGCGGGAACTTTGAAAAGTAATTCGGTAAGAAACTGCGGCAGGAACACGAAAAGACCTACGGCGCACGCCACCCCCAAAAGCACCGAAAACCATATCACGACCTTCATAATGTCGATATGCAGTTTTTCGGAGAGCCATTTGTCGAATTTCGAGGGTTCGATTTCTTCGCCGTAGACTTCGCTTGATCTTAAAAGCGTTTGTGTCCCGGTATAAAGCATCGTCGCAAAGTTGATGATGCCGCGCAATACGGGAATACGATAGCAGACGTTTTTCTTTTCGACGGGGATAAGGCGCTTGCTTTCGACAACGATATCGCCGTCGGAATTTCTGACCGCGGTTGCCATACTGCATTTGCCGCGCATCATAACGCCTTCCATGACCGCCTGTCCGCCGATTTGGGTTTTTCTCATATCTTAAAATTTAAAAAATGCAGATTATCTTCTGACAATCTGCACAAAATGAATTAGTCAAGATTATAACGTTTCTTGAACTTATCTACACGTCCGCCGGTATCAACGAGTTTTTGTCTGCCCGTGAAATAGGGGTGGCACTTATTGCAAATATCAACCTTCATCGTATCGCCCTTCTTGGTCGTACCGGTTTTGAACGTTGCGCCACAAGCGCAGGTTACCGTAACCTCGTGGTAATCGGGATGGATATTATCTTTCATATCTATACCTCCGTTTTATTTCCTTAAAAGAATGAATGCTTAATTATTATAAGTTCATAAACGCATTTAGTCAACGGTTTTTCACGTTTTTTTGCGTAAAATAAGTATTTTTTAATTTATACCTGCGGTTTACAAACAAATCTCGATATGATATAATGGCTTTGTTCATATTGTGGAGGAATTGTATGAAAGCGTGGCAAATCACAGCCAAAGAAGAAATCGCCCTTGTCGAGAAAAAGCAGGAAGCCGAGGCAACCGACGTCAAAGTCAGAATAAGCAAAGTTGCTTTGTCTTCAACCGACGTCGCGATTTTTGAGGGGAAAAAGGCTTCTTATCCGATTATTCCCGTGCGTTCCGCAATCGGTCTCGTGTCCGAGGCGCACGCAATGTCGGGCTTGAAAAAAGGCGAACGCGTGGTTCTGAGCCCTTACGTTCTCGACGATCCGTTTTACAAGAAAAAAGGCGCGCTCGTCCCCGACGTCAAGGTTATGGGGCTCGATATGGACGGCTTTTTGTGCGATTTCATCTCGATGCCGCCCGAAAACGTTTACCCCCTGCCCGAAGGAATTAAGGACAACGATGCCATTTTTACGGAACAAATCGCACTTGCGGTTAAATCCCTCGGCGCGCTCGAAACGGAACGCGGCGACTACGTGGCGATTCTCGGCGCAAACACGCTCGGCATCATCGCGGCAGAACTTTGCATTTATTACCAACTTGTGCCGATCGTCATCGACGTGGACGAAACGAAATTGTCCCTTGCCGAAAATCACGGCATTTATTACACCATAAACCCGTCCAAAGCGGACGTCCGCCAGCGTATTATCGAAATCACCGGCGGCAAACTTGCGGAATTCACTTTGTACGAACCCCGCTCCAACATGCTCCCCAACTACATTCCCAGCATCACGCAGGAAGGCGGCACGGTCGCGGTCATCGGCTACAATTACTTTCTGAGCAACCTGCAACTGAACCTCGGCGACGTGCTGGAAAAACAACTCAACGTTACCGCCGTCAAAAACGGCTATGGGGAATTCAATACGGCAATAAACCTGCTTGCAAACAAGGTCATAAATACCGAAGGTTTTATCGACTCCGTGATAAAATTCGACGACATCGGTCGCGAACTTCCGCGCATTTCCGAGGACAAATACGCCTACGGCAAAGTCGTCGTCGACTGCATGTGACCGAAAATATCAAAAACGAAACCGCCGTATCGGCGGGGTTTTTTTTTTTTTTTTTTTTTTTTTTTTAATTGACGGAGAT